>MTKX01019410.1_pt1 | contig 122619 bp, 101 predicted proteins | sample 1042771 | NCBI WGS metagenome assembly MTKX01 (sample SAMN06212183, study PRJNA360534) | anaerobic digester metagenome | biome: Wastewater treatment plant; material: sludge; isolation source: anaerobic digester fed with sludge from wastewater treatment plant | place: Denmark: WWTP Randers ...
TATTCACATCGAAATGATTCCCTTCTAGCAGGAGTCTATGGCGCACAGCTTTATCCGATCAACTCCAAGTTTCTCGACAAGCGAGACTTGGATATCTTTTCTTCGACCAGTCCGCGGCAGGAGACACACAACTCTGATTTTTGGAATGCCAACTCGCTATTCTCCCGACAAGTGTGGCGACGCCAGCACTTCGACGAAACAGTCTATGAGTTGGAGGATCATTATTGGACCAAGCAATTGCTGCCACTCGGCTACCAGGTTGTTTTCGAGCCGTGCGCGTTGGTCTATCATTATGGCCATATCAAGCGCATCGACAGAGAATACCTCGAAGCATCTGGGCTCTCGGAGGTTGAGCAGATTGAGAATGCGGTGGCTCAACTGAATAGCTGTGAAGGCGATTGGCCTCTAACCATGCGTGCTGGCCTTACTTTGAGCAGCTTGACTCATGTGAAGGAGATAGAAAAGGCGATCCCTGCGATAGGGAATACATTGCTCACACATTGGGACTTTGATGTGCGGTGGAGAATGGCTCAAGCATTGGGCAAAATACCGAGCGAGTCGTCCGCGATTTACCTCGTCAATGCTATGGCAAATGAGACGTCATTCTACCCTCGCGATGAAGCCGCATGGTCTCTCGGTCGACTGGGTGGCATTTCGGTTCCGAGTATTCTCAAGAACATGCACCGCTACACCCCCGAAACGCTACCATTCGCCGCTCTGGCACTCGGGAAATCCGGGCAACGGGATGCCGCCGAAAAAGCCATACAGATTCTTTTGGCCGAGTTTGAGTCTGGGGACACAAAGAGGCAAAGGAACGCCGCCTATTTCGCGGGAGAACTGGCAGGTATCTACACGTCAGAGAGAGCGATACCCTACCTAGAGGATCTTCTAAGAAACACTTCCGACGACTCGCTGCACGTGTTTTGCTGGGCTCTTGGATGTTTTGCCGAGAAGGATGAGTACGGTATTAACTGGAATGATGTTTTCGCAATCTCAACAAGCTGTCGAGATCTCCCGGCCCGGTTTGAGGCAACCGCAGCAATTGGCAAACACGCCAAGAGGAGTTTGGACAACATCGCTATCACAAGAGTATTAGCACAAATGAACGATAGCGAGAGCCGCGTACGTTATGCTGCCTTTCAAAGCATAAGGTTGATCTTGGAGGGAGGAAGGAGCATTTCACTCCCTCCGGGTTTTCATTTGTGGGAAGATGACGATTTTGGAGTGATGTACGAAAAGTCGCTTATCCTAGGAATGGTACAAGGATCGTGAAAGTGCCAGGTGTACAGGCCAAGATCCTGATAGTAGCCGACTTCAGGGGATGGGCCTGGGATCACAAAGCCCGGAACCTTCGAAGAGAGTTCCAAGAGTTTGGCATTGAGGCCGACATCGTGTACTTTTACGACTATTGCTGTGATCCCAAAACAGGTTGGCATGACATAGGCTATTCTCCTGGAAGTCGACTGAGTTTTTCGGGCTATGACGCAACGTTGTTTTTTTCCGTCATGCTGTCTTCCCTAATCAACGATACGCTTGACATGCGGAAGGCATTTGTCGGAATATGCTCACACGTTGCATACAATGGCAGACCTGGTGTTTCAAAGGACCTGGAGGTGTTGAATAGCTTCGAGGGAGTCTTTGTAGTGAACCGTATTCTGTTTGCGGAGTTTAGAAGCGAGATAGACAACCTGTTCTACTGCCCAAATGGTGTTGACACTCGCCTCTTTGCGCCTGCTGCTCCGTTGGGTGTACAGCCTAGTCTCATCATCGGTTGGGTGGGCGATCCATCTCACGCATGTCAGAAAGGCTTCTTTGATGTTATTCAACCAGCCATTTCGAGCGGTCAGCATCGTTTGCTAGTTGCGGACAAGGAAAATGCCTATCGAAGTTATGACCGAATGCCTGACTTCTACAACTCTATCGAAGTCTATGTTTGTGCTTCGCTCAGCGAGGGTACCCCCAATCCTTGTCTTGAGGCGGCTGCCTGTGGAAGACCAGTTCTAACAACTCCTGTCGGCAATATGCCAGAGTTCATACTACCGGGCCATAATGGCTTCTTCATTCACAGATCCCCAGCGTCCTTGGTCGAGTACTTGGATCATCTGAATGAGAATCGAGACTACTTGAGATTACTAGGGGAGAACGCACGAAACACGGCTCTTGAATGGGACTGGTCGAGAAAAGCCCTTGGTTTTGTGAATATGCTAAGCAGCGCGATCCCGATAGAGCATCTAGTGGAAGAACCGCAGTAGCGATCGCAGATTGTGTGGCAGTGTGGTGTCTTTGGACCACAGAGATCCTGCCGACTCGGTGATTTTGTCGAGTTCCAGTTGATCGACATCCATGGTCGCAAAGTAGAACACCTGTAGAACTGTGACGCAGTGCCAAAGCACAGAACGTTTCAGTTCTCGAAATGACGGTTCACTCTATAGCGAGTGGGAGATGTCATGATGGGCAGCCCTATCCAGAACGTTCCTCTTCTTGACATTCATGCGGTTGATCACTGCAACTACCACTGCCCAGAATGTAATCACGCATCGCCACGAACGCCGCACAGGATTCACGATTCAAGTGTGTATCTCCCCTTAATAGAGAGGCTGTCAGAGTTTGTACATGCCAATTCTATCTGCATTGTCGGCGGAGAGCCGACTCTACATCCAGATCTGCCCGGTTTCCTTGCATCACTGCCCTGGCAACGCTTGGCTAACCGGATGCGCTTGTACACTAATGGGCACTGGCTGCTTGACAGGCCGTATCCGGATACTATCGTCGCTGCGATTCGCCAGGTTCCAGAGCTGCATGTTTCCCTTCACCCAGAATTGGCAGGCAAGATGACGGCAGCACAAATCGCACAAGCATTACTTGAGATTCGAGAGCTGGCTCCATCAGTACGCATACACTTTGCTCCAGAAATGACCTTCATTGTTCCCGTTTTTGGGCATGATGCGGAGCCAAGAACGAGTTGTGGCTCGTACATTTGTTTGCAGCTAGAACCAGCCGGCTATCTTTGTCGTTGCCCGCAAATTCGCTTCGCTGCTCACTTTGCGAATGCTACCAGTGAGTTTGTGGAAACAGCTTCACGGCCAGATACTCGGTATCATATACTATCTGGTACCTTCGAGACCTTCTCGGTATGGTATCACTCCTGGCCTGCTGCATGTTCTTATTGTCGTTGGGGGTCTTCGCACGCGCTACATAGCGCTGCATTTTGGTCGGCATCCGATATTCGGTTGATAGCTCGTGCACTAGGCGTTGAGCTCTGATTCCTGCTTCGATTAGCAGAAAGCGCAAGCCCTTGCTTTGGTCACTCTTGATCGCAGTTGGTCTGGCCGATCACTTGGCCACGAAACGCCAATCGACAACCCAAAGAACCTCTGTCGCCTGCACAGAAGTCGCATCTAGCACCTAGCATCCCGTTGCGGGGAGACTGTGGAAAAAGGGCGGCTACTGGTATAATGAAGCCATCAAGGGGCCTGGAGGCTGCGCATGGCGCACAAGAGATACAAGGAACCGGGCACAGGGTCGTTCTTTGGCGAGTATCTGTACGCCAGGGTGGTTCCTGACGGCCACTTTCTGCGGCAGTTGGAAGCGCTGGTGGACTGGCCAGCCTTCTCCGAGAGGCTGGTGCGGTTGTATCAGGGGGGAGCGAAGGTCGGCCTCCGTACGACCCGGCTGTGATCCTGAAGATGTTGCTGTTGTCCTACCTCTACGATCTTTCGGAGCGGCAGACGGAGGTGTATGTCAATGATAGTCTGTCGGCCAAGTACTTCTTGCGGTTGGCGGTGGACGAGGCAGCGCCGGATCACTCGACGCTGACGGCGTTCAAGCGGCGGATAGTGGACGGGGGTGGGGAAGGGCTGCTGGAGGAGCTGCTTCAGGAAGTGGTGAGAACGGCGCAGAGGCAGGGAGTGGTCTTTGGCAGCATCCAGGTGGTGGACAGCACGCACAGCATAGCGGATGTGAACGTGGCGAAAGACGATTGGCGGCAAAAGGGGGAGGGCAAGGCGCCGCGAGACGGTGGAGCGCGGTGGGGAGGGAAGAAGAAGCGTTCGTCAGGGAAGAAAGGGACAGGTGGGAGCGAGACGGAGTACTTCTATGGCTATAAGATGCACACCAGCCTGAACGCGGAGGCGGAGATGATCACCAGCATGGTCGTCACAGGGGGCAATGGTGCTGACGGGAAGCAGTTTGCGAAACTGGTACAGAAAGACAGCCAGTTGGAGTTGCCGGTGAAGATCTACTCCGCCGACCGCGGCTACGACGACGGGGAGAACCACTTTCTATTGGAGGCACGCGGGCTGCACTCGGCCATCCATCTGAACCGCTACCGCACGGAGAAGAAGGATAGGAACCAGGAAGTGTGGAGGGTATTGAAAGACTCGCCTGCCTACCGCGCCGGTCAGAAGGAACGCTATAAAGTCGAGCGCAAGTATGGAGAGGCAAAGGAGAACCATGGGCTGAGGAGATGTCGCTACGTGGGCTGGCTGCGATATGCCCTGCAGGCGTACCTGACCGCAATCGTGCTCAACCTGAAGCGGATGGTGAAGGTGCTAACGGGGGTGAGTTTCAAAGGCGAGCCAATGGCCGCAGCCTAGACCGAGGGTGGAGTGCGCCTGCTAGGCGATGCCGCCCCGAAGCAGCGCCCGAGGCGCTCCAAAAGCAACAAAAAGCCCTCGGCCAGGCGCTCTGAACGCCGCCACACATCCTGACTACCGCAAAACAGCCTGCCCAGAGGCCCCTATGCGACTGCAAAAACCGATTTTCCACGGCCTCTGCGGGCAGGTTTGACACCTTCTCGGAACTACGCTATAATGGATTATTATCAAGAGCTACCTCTGTTAGGCCAGCACATAGTGACCGAACCAGTCGATGACCGCCTCGCCGCTCCAAGTCCGACCGCCGTGACTCACAGCCGGGCCACGCAGCAGGTATGGGGAGTGGCTGTGACCAGGAACCGGCGCAGGGAACAATCTAGCGCGACTGTCCAGCAGCTCTTTCTTCCACTCACTGCTTTGGTTCGGATGAACCTCAAGCTCACTGGCCATGCCGTTGATCGTCTTGATGACTTTGGTTGCGTTCATGGCGATCCTAGACTTGGACTCGGTGCTGTATGGCCGGCTGCTCCTGAGCATCGGCCTCTTCGACGTGCCACCTCATACATTCCCTTATCTATCTTGGGGGAGGTCCACTTCAAAGCGCTCAGCAGAGTGTGGTGGCCTTTCTCTCCCTACCTCATGAAGTGCCTCCCAGGTCGCAAACCACTAGTCGTCACAGCTCAGTTTGCCCAACAGGGCACAATCTGTTCTAGGGGCTGTTCGTGGAGCCGCTGAGTCATGTGTAGTTTCATAGTTACCAATGTAGCCGGCATTGATTTGGAACTCGCTAACCATTTCTCGAAACTTAGGGGCCCTGACGGGACGACGGCACTCACGCTAGAGAACTATCACTTCATCCATAATCTCTTAAGTATTACTGGGGATGTAGCGCGTCAGCCGTTTCTTCTGTCGGACGGGTCCGTTGTCTGCATGTATAACGGGCAGATCTACAACTCAAACAGGATTGCTGATGCGCGTTGCTATGCGAGCGATGGTGAGTGTCTGATTCCCGCCTACCAAAAGTACGGCGTCACATTTGCACGCGAGCTGGACGGAGAATTTGCCATTGTATTGCTGGACTTTCGCCAGAATATCGTTCTGATTGCCACAGATCCTTTTGCTACCAAGCCGTTGTGGTATGCAATCTCAGGACGCCAGATTGGAGTTGCTTCATACAAGAGTAGCTTGACCGGGATCGGTTTCCATGACAGGGATACTACGAAGGTCCCACCCAACCAGACTCTTGTATTTGATCTTGCTTCACTGGAGATTGTTGCCCGGTCTATCAACTTTATGTTCGACATAGAAGATCAATCGAAAGATGAGTTCGCGGACTGGTTTCAGGCATTCGAGAACGCGGTAAGAAAAAGGACGACCACTGTTCGCGAAAGGGTGTTTATCGGGCTAAGCAGTGGCTACGATAGTGGAGCCCTGGCCTGCGTCATGGAGAAATTCTGCATCCCTTTTCAAGCCTATTCTATTCTCGCTCGGGAGAACAGAGATCTCTTGAGACAGCGGCACTTGCGCCTGAATAACGGCAGGCTCGTCGAGTTCTCAGTGCAAAAGTATGTCGAAGCACAGACATACTTGAAGAAATTCTGTGAGGAGTTTCAGTACCAGATCTATCGAGACGGCACATTGACTCCAGACGAATACCTGACGGATGACCAGGGGGCGGTGGGGCTGGCTTACATCTGTTCGCTGGCGAAAGCTGACGGTTGCAGAATATACCTTTCAGGACAAGGAGCGGACGAGATACTGGCGGATTACGGGCACAATGGGACCAAGAAATACAATCACAGTAGTTTCGGTGGTAGATTCCCTGACGTATTGAGTGACGTATTTCCGTGGCGGAGTTTCTTCTTTGGTACCCAGATATCATACTTGTGCAAAGAGGAGCACGTAGCGGGCAGCTACGGTCTCGAAGGGCGTTATCCCTATCTGGACAAAGCCTTGGTACAAGAGTTTCTATGGCTATCTCCCAGACTCAAGAATTTGCACTACAAAGCCCCGCTGCACGAATACCTAAGTCGTCAAAACTATCCTTTTGCCTTAGGTGAAAAGATCGGCTTTAGCAGCGCGTACAACCTGCAATGAACGCCAACACATACAATTTCGTAACAGTTGCCAACTCCAGCTACGCTGTTTTCTTGCAGTTATTCATCGCGTCTTTGCTGGATATTGTAGACCAGCATCTGATCGAACACGTCTACGTTTTCGACACAGGCTTGGACGACATCACGAGGCAGCGCGTAAGTCGTGTCGGTCACGTCATCTTGATGCCAACCAGCATCAGGAGCGAGATGAAGAGCTTGCATGACAGTGGTTGGCAGGCGAGTACCTATTTCAAGACCCACGCTCTTCAGCAGATTCTGGACACTGCCAGTGCTCCGACGATATTACTGGATTGCGACACGATAATCCTACGAGATTTCATATACTTGTTGGACGGAGACTATGACGTTGGTGTATGTAGAACGGACCAGTCAGAAATCACACAGTACTTGGGTGCGTTTTTCGTAGCCAACAACACTGCGCAAGCTCGAGTTTTCGTTAGGAAGTGGATCGATGAAATGAAAGCCATTGACGATCTGCCAAAAGAGAGCCCAGCCCTGGTGAGAGCTGTAAAAAACTCGAAAGGAGTCAAGGTGCGCGAGTTTCTCGAGAGTCAGATCTGCAGCCTTGCTCCGCACGCGAATGCCCACATCTATCATCTCAAATCAGGCGGTCCGAAGCGCACGGTGGAGGGGCGCCTCCACCAAAGTCATGTTGAGCCTCTGTTGAAGAGATATGGAGGATAGAATCACCGTGCCCGATCATCTCGGAGTTGACAAGTTGCGGTCTTCTGTCGCCGTGATTACGGGTGATCCTGAGCGCGTCGAATACTTGGCGGCGTCATTTGACGAGAGAACGCTTTTGACTGCGAAACGAGGTTTTGTTTGTTATGAGGTTGTCTATTCAGGCATTGCGATTAATCTGGTAGCGACTGGAATCGGCAGCCCTTCCACGGCGATTGTGGCTGAAGAGTTGATCGATCTTGGCGTAAGTACCATCATTAGGCTGGGAACCTGTGGCTCTTTACAGGAATATGTGACTGTCGGCAGCGTTGTGGTTTCGACCGGCAGTGTCCGAGCAGAAGGTACCTCAGTACAGTATGTGGATCTCGGATATCCTGCAATTCCGGATTTGTTGCTGACTTGCGGCTTACTCGAGAATATCAAGAAGACTGTCTCTGAGAACGTGTATTATGGGATCACACATTGCAAAGATGCGTATTACGGTGAGAAAATCCTGAAGTCGATTGACCAAGTCGTAGCTGCGGAGAAGTGGCTGGTATGGAGGAAGGCGAATGTCTTGGCAACTGAAATGGAAGCAGCCGCTTTATTTGTCGTGGGCAGTATTCGAGGCATAAGGACGGCCGCGGTTCTTGTTTCGGTTGGATCCTGCACTACAGCAGAAGATACCGGTGCTACTTTCCGACAAATAATGAAGGCGATCTTTCTCCTGATCCAGAACAATGCCATCGTCAATTCCGAGCCGCCAAAACTATCTTCTGACCAGCATAGCCCTTCGTTTCTAGGAAGTATATGATAGCCGAGATATGAAGTTGCGAGAGGGCCCTGGCGATCAAGGGCGAAACCGACACCAGAATCCGAGGCAAAATGATAATTGTTGGTTTGGCTCACCCCATCTCCCGAAACACCGCCGCCTGTGTCCTCATAGACGGCCAATTAGTGGCCATGGCAGAGGAAGAGCGATTCATTCGGATTAAGCACGCGAATCGCATATTCCCGCAACAGGCACTGAACTTCTGTTTGAGTGAGGCTCAAGTCGACCTGGAGGATGTTGATTACTTTGCCATAGGACATGGGAAGCCGTTGTCCGCGCTGCGAAATCTGCGCTTAAGAGAGCCCATAACCGGCCTCTACTATGTGGAAAAGCAATATCGTGATATACGGAATAACCAAAGAAAACTGGCAGACCTGGTCGAAAAATGCGGCAAACGCAAATTGATATTTGTCCGGCATCATATTGCTCATGCCGCCAGTTCCTTCTTTGCATCCGGGTTTCAGGAAGCGATTGTGATTAGCCTGGATGGCAGCGGCGATTGTGAATCTGGCCTGTTAGCGGTAGGACGGGGCAATGAGCTGAGAATCCACTATACCATTTCGAACGCTGAAAGCTGGGGCAAAGCCTATGAATATGTCACAGAAGCCCTAGGTTTCCAGTATAACAGCCAGGAGGGCAAGACTATGGGGCTGGCACCCTATGGCACGCCGGACCTGGATTTGCTTCCATTCGTCAACTGGAAAAGGACAATCCCCACCATAAACCGTAGGAGACGGATGCGCTTCTTTGACTCCATCACCCCGAGACCCAAGGATTCCCCCCTTTCCGATTATCACAAGAATCTGGCAGCCTCGATGCAATTTGCCCTGGAAAAGGCCGCGGTCAGCATGGTGGAGGTCATGCACCGGAAGACAGGGATTAGGAGGATTTGCTTGGCGGGTGGGACGACATTGAACTGCTCCATGAATGGAAAACTGGCCGAGATTCCATGGGTAGATGACATGTTTGCACAGCCCGCAGCCCATGATGCGGGCTCTGCATTAGGGGCCGCTTTGTTTGCCTATACTGCCATAACGGAGAAAAGAACCGAGTGGCATATGGAACATCCCTATTGGGGACCTCAATACGATAACGAAACCATCGAGGGGGCTTTGCGCGAGTTCGAGGGGATAGACGTTCAATTCTGCGGTGATATCTGCTCCACAGCCGCATCAAAACTTGCTCAAGGCTATGTCGTGGGCTGGTTTCAGGGCAGGCTCGAGGTTGGGCCAAGAGCTTTGGGTAACCGCAGCATTTTGGGAGATCCATCCAATCCAGAGATGAAAGACCTGATCAACCGCAAAGTCAAGAACCGTGAGCCCTGGCGACCTTTTGCACCGGCAGTCCTTGCAGAAAAAATGTCACGCTACTTTGATTGCAGGGTGAATACCCCTTTCATGCTCATTGCCTTTGAGACAAAACCGGCAACCCGCCACGAAATCATTAGCGCGACGCATATAGATGGTACCGCACGACCGCAGTCAGTGAGTAGGACAACCAATTCCAGGTTCTGGAATTTGCTCACTGCATTCGAAAGAGAGACGGGAATCCCAGCCTTGTTGAACACAAGCTTCAATGTTGCTGGGCAGCCAATAGTCAACACTCCCCAGCAGGCCATCGAAACGTTTTTGGGAAGTGGTATGGATTATCTGGCGATCGGGGACTTTATGGTGAGCAAGTCCAGGTGACGATCCCATCATACGCGCACACATTTACAGTCTTTACTCCGACGTACAACCGTGCGGATAAACTACACCGCGTGTACAGCAGTCTGGCGCGGCAAACATTCAAGGACTTTGAGTGGCTGATCATTGATGACGGCAGTGATGACAATACTAGAGAGATCATCGGCAATTGGCAGAAGGCTTCCAGTTTCGAGATAAGATATGTCTATCAGCCCAATAAAGGCCAGATGGCGGCTTTCAACAACGGGGTTGGGAATGCTCGGGGCGAGCTGTTCTTGCCCGCTGACAGTGATGACGAGTTCCTGCCTGACGCACTGGAAGTCCTAAATGAGGTTTGGCAAGCTATTAGCCAGGATCAATCATTCAGTGGCGTCACTGGACTGTGCATCGACAGTGTGACGAGACAAATTGTTGGTGATACGTATCCAACCGATGTATTCGACTCCAACTACTTGGAATCCCGCTACAGGTATAATGTGTCCGGTGAGAAGTGGGGTTTTCAGAGAACCTCAGTTCTAGGAAGATTCCCCTTTCCGGAGGGGAATGATCAGAGGCATATTTATCCAGGAATCGTGTGGATGAAAATCGCGAGAGAGTACAGAACCAGATACATAAATGTTCCATTGCGAGTCTATTATCAGCACGAGGATGGCACGCAAACAAAAGACAAACACAAGCATCCGGATCAGCTTATGGAATGGCACCTACTGGACATCAACAGGAATCTTGATTATTTGCGGTATAACTCATCCAGAATGGTTGAATCGTTCGTCAATCTGGGGAAAATGCAAATCCTATCACGGTACCCGTTTCCCAAGTTGTTCAACAGACTGAACGGTGTGAATAGAAAGCTCTTGCTGCTCATTCTTTATCCCCTGTCCAAGTACCGAGCATGCAAAGAGTTGCGCTTGCATAAGTGATCAGGCCGGTCTAGGACCTCCGCGAGACTACTCCATGGCACGAACTGCTGGCAACCAGCCAAGAGGTTTCGGCTATAAAGTAGCTTGACAAGTTGAGTGAGTTACGTCCAATGAGCCACTTACCCTCCTTTGAACAGCAGTGCCCGAGCAATTCCCGGCTGTCGAGGTCGCGGGCGGACGCCAGGGCATCCTTGATCCGGGAGGTCACCTGGGAACTGCGCGGCAATGCGGCTCATGTCAGCGTGGACTGGCAGTTCACACACGGCAGCCGATGCACGTTTCAAGCTCAAGCGTCCGTATCCTATTCCAACAGAGCAGACTGTAACCTAACACGACGCTAGGCGGCAACGTCAGAAGGTGGTGGAAGAGATGAGCTAGAAGGCAGAGAAGAAGCGCTGCCCTGCCTATTCACAGCTCGAAGCTCGATTGCTCGAAGTACCGGACTAACACCGAATCATCCAGTGCATCACGGTTTGGTCAAGAGCGAGAAAGGGAAGAAGCCTCGCACGGTCAAGGGGTGTTTTCATCAGGTTCTGCGTGGTACGTTGTACCGCAGTGTCCAGTCCGGGCATTGGTGGTGTGGTGGCCTGGGCTAAGCCATACCGGTAATAAGTCTATACATCGTGGTACATTGGTAGCATGTGATGCCACTATTCTTGTAAGGGATTGGCGATGGAAGAAGATTTAGAATACAATCCTGAACTGTATCACAGCAGACGCCTAAAATACTCATCAAGAGCAATCGACTTTATAAAGCACAAAACCAGTTTTGGTCCGAACTCGCGTGTTATCGATGTGGCTTGCGGCACGGGTATCTTGCTGGATGAGTTTTTGGATGCGAGTTACGTATTGGGAATCGACAAATCGGCTGAGATGCTAGCATTCGCAGAAAAGCGCCATATTGGCCAACATCGTCGACCCATGCTCCTGAATGCAGATGCTCATTGCCTTCCTTTACCAAACGGTTTTGCAGATATAGTAGTTGTTGGACATGCGATACACTTGTTTGATCTAGGCTTGTTTCTACAGGAAGTCAAAAGACTCCTCAGGCCTAGGGGATGGTTAGTCACGATATCCCGATATCCTTCAGGTAAGGAGCCATATCGCCCACTGTATATGTATTTGTTGCATAAATGGGCAGAAGCAAGCTCCAAGGCCGTACCCAGGTTGTTGAACACTGAGGATGTTGGTATTGGTTACATCGCATCACTAGAAAGACTTGGCTTTGATCACTATCAACGGGTTGTATTTGAAGCCATTGTCAATATAGACATAGAGGAATACATTATGCGTGGAGAAGATCACTATCTATATCGCGAAATGTCTGAACAGTCACAGAGATCTTACAAAGCAGAGCTGAGGTCCAAGCTACAGCAGATTACTTCAGCCACCCATATTGCTGAACTAAACTATGATTACGTCTCCCTAGCACAAACTCAGGTGGAGTGATCCCGAGTTGGTGCGCCTATAAACGGAATCCGGAGTTCACACATAATGCTCGAAAGAATAAGCGAAGGAGATGGCCTTACTAAAATCTGCGGACAACTACCTTCGGAGTTGGGCTCTAGCGACGTGGTAGTAGGTTGCCTTGTTCGCAATGGCGTAGAATATCTTCCTGACTTCCTAGAACATTACAGTCGGCTCGGTGTTGCCCATTTTGTCTTCATCTCTAACAATTCAACGGATGGTACATTAGGAATGCTGGCAAAACAGGGCAATACGACTGTCTACTCTTGCGACTTGCCCTACGAACTGTCTAATATGGCCATAAAGCAATATCTAATTGACAAGTATGCTGTTAGATGCTGGTTACTTCTAGTCGATATAGATGAGTTTTTCGACTATCCATACTCTGACATCGTTGATGTAGGTCAACTTGCCGCATACTTGAACTACCACAAATATACAGCAGTTCTTGCCCAAATGCTCGACCTCTTTTCAGAAGAAGCAATAGGAGAGACGAGCAATACAGGAGTTGCATCTTTGTTTGAACTGTTTCCGTTCTATGAGCTTTCGAGTATAGAAAAGAGCAAATACAACATAGACTGCAATCAGATCTCGAGTGACGAGATCATGCTTCATTACGGCGGAATTCGAAACAGGGTGTTCAAGGTGGGCAAGATAAGCCTGTTCAAGCATGCCATGATCCATAACGCCGCAGAGAATATCCGGCTCTTGGGTACTCATGCAGTCTGTAATGCATATCTAGCCGATTTCTCAGCAGTTGTGTATCATTTCAAGTTCACGAACAGTTTCGTCGAACGGGTTAAGGAAGCCGTCTTGCTGGAGAACTACTATCAAAGATCTGTTGACTATAAGGCAATTGAGAAAGTACTATCCCGTAGTGGCCGCATTGTTTTGAAGACTGGTAGTGCCAAGCGCCTGAACAATGTTGGTGAGCTTGTTGATTGTGGTTTCTTGACCGTCTCAGATAGATATGCAGAGTGGGTTGAATCCCAAGTTGGCATAGAGGGCATACGGAGGTCGCGCGCTAAATGACTACCCTGACCCGGTGCTCCGGTTTTTTGGCAGGTGCAGTTGGGCACCGGCTGGCGGCCGAGAAGATCATCCTTGGCGCTACCACAAGTGGCAGCATATCCTGCACCACAGGCTTTTCCCGAGCATGCCCGTCCGGTTCTCGGACTCCATGGAAACGCAAGGGAATGATTGAAAGAAGACAGTATGGATTGGCCGTGTGGATAAGAAGACCTCCATGCAGACGCAGCAGAGTGCCACCCTTGAGACAGACTCCAAGTCAACAGTTGTCACTTGGCGAGATCAGTACTACAATGCGCCTGGAAGTAAGCAGTGCTTTCCCTGGTCAGTCGGCTGGTTCTCACCTCATTCCTACGGAGCCGTGGTTCAAAGCATGGGGCTATGCCCAGCAATGCTGTACACCGTCTCTCGTGAGACGGCATGTTGTGCTGCGAAGCGGGATATCAGCCCGTGCAATCCGTCATGGCGACAGACAGAGCAGCAATGGCGGTCTGTGTTTGCACTCGGCTTGTCACACAGTCTCTTCCTGCGCCCACAGGTCTGCTCCCGGTGAGCTGATCTCCATAACCCAGTTCTCATGCAGGAATGGCCTATGCGCCGGTTTGTCAGACTAGCTTGAACCATGCCTAATTCTGAGTGGCAGAGAAATCGGAGCTAGATCGTGGAGAAAATCTATGGTCAGCATTCAGTTCGCGCAGTTTTCCTTGCTCGCCCCGACGCGGTAAAGCGCGTAGTGCTCCTTGAAGGAAAGAAGTCTTTTCTCAACAAGGAATGGATAGAACTTGCACGCCGTGCCGGAGTTGAGCCCGAAGTATTGCCATGGAGACAATTCCTGCAAATCACAGGACTGACTGAAGACGAGAAACATCAAGGTGTGTGCATTTTTGCCGTGCCGCGAGAGATTTTTTCGGAGTACGACTTGAAAATGCTTCGCGAAGCTCGGGCTATTCTTGCGCTTGATCAAATCACTAACCCGCAAAATCTGGGCACAATACTTCGTTGTGCCGCATTCTTCGGTGCTGAAGCCGTTCTTTTGCTTGAGAATCGCTCGACGGATGTTACCCCAGTAGTAACACGAATCGCGGTCGGAGGTGCAGAGTTTGTGAAGATTTTCAAAGTGACGAACCTTGCACGAAGTCTGGATACGCTTAAAGAGATCGGATTCTGGGTATACGGCTTGGACGAACGGGGAGAAAAAACGCTAGCTGAGACAGACCTTGGTGACAAAGCAGTCTTTGTGGTAGGTGCCGAAGGACAGGGGCTTCGACTTCGAACAAGAGGGTTTTGTGATGTGCTTGTTCGCATCGCTGGCGGACGACCAGGTCTTGAGAGTTTGAATGCGGGGGTTGCGGCAGCTGTCGCCTTGGCAGAGTTCTTTCGCGACAAATGAGAAAGGTTGTGAGAAGCTCACTTCTCGTAGTGCCCAAGGGACCTTGAGGGCAGCTATTGTCGCCACCTTGGCTGTGCTATAGGTGGGCACCGGGTCTGATGTCAGGGCAGCCTTAGGCTGTGCCGGCCGAAGACTCATATGCTGTCGAGGACCGTGCCGTCCTTTTGGGCCAGCAGAATGGCCAGGCTGCAAGGAACATCGCGCTGCCGCAGTGTGCAGGTCGGTCCTTGGCAACGAGCAGATCGAGCTTGCATGAAAGGAAAAGGAAAGGTGCTGATGACAAGGCAAGCACTTGTGACCGGTGTTGCTGGGTTCATTGGCTCGCATCTGGCTGAGCGATTGGTGCACGACGGTTGGCAGGTGACTGGCATCGATTGTCTCACAGACTACTATGCGCCGTTCGTCAAGCTAAGGAATCTGGAAACACTGCGGCAACATCCTCATTTCAGCTTCATACAGGGGGATTTACTCACAACTGACCTGAGACCGTTACTGTCAAGTGTGGATGTCGTCTTCCACGAGGCCGGCCAAGCCGGAGTGCGCGGAAGCTGGGGTCCCAGCTTCGATACCTATGTTCGAAACAACGTGATCGCCACTCAGCGCCTTCTAGAAGCGAGCAAGATCGGGCGAATCCACCGTCTTGTGTACGCATCATCGGGCTCGGTATACGGGAACGCTGAGAGGATGCCAATCACGGAGCAAACATGCCCTCGGCCGATTTCTCCTTACGGTTTGACAAAGCTAGCTGGAGAACATCTCTGTGACCTATACTGGGCTGGATCTGGAGTCCCCTCGGTTCGCTTGCGCTACTTTACAGTCTATGGTCCTCGCCAACGGCCCGATATGGCATTCCACAAGTTCCTCCTTGCGATGATACGTGGCGACCGGCTGACGATCTATGGCGACGGAGAGCAAACACGCGACTTTACTTTCGTTACAGATGTGGTGGAAGCAACTGCACGCGCTGTGGATGCAGCGCCCGGTGATGTGTTCAACGTGGCCGGCGGATCGCGAGCGACGATCAACCAGGTCATCGGTACTCTTGAGGAACTTGTAGGTCGGCCAGCCCACATCGAAAAGCTAGCCGACCAACCGGGAGATCAACGGCACACTTGGGCCGATACGTCGGCTGCATGCAAGGCACTCGGTTACCAGCCTCAGGTTGGGCTTAAGGATGGCCTGTCCGCGGAGGTTGCATGGCTGCAGGAATTTCTTGCCACGGCGTCAGTCTAGGTGGCCATGAGACATATCCGCCGATTCGCGTCCTCACCTCTCCTCCCACGTCGGCTGCCGGCGCTTGCTCTCGGGTTCCTAGCAAGCGAGAGGGCTGAGCCTTCCCTCAAGGCGCCTCTTGCCCATAGGCCTATAGAGCGTCGCCAGGTAGTGACCAGGTCGGCACGGGGCGTCCTTGGGTAGATATCCTAGCCGGTGGGCCCTCTGGCTGTCGTCATATGATTCGCAGGCGGCCAGTCGCCGTTCAGTCCGACCGGCGGTTTCGACCTGGTCTTCGAGCAATACCTGGATGCAAACCGTTCGCGGTTGGCCATACTCGGTTACCCTCTCGCCCAGGTTGTTTGGGTCGTGGGCGCCCCAGGATAACGATCTCGCTCATGGGTCGCGGATGAGGCGCCGCGAGTTGGGCAAGGACCTCGGGCCGGAAGGCGTGAAAGGCGGCTGTGACCCTGGCGCCCGCCCGGTCGACGTCGTGGGCAGCGTGCCACACCGTCTGGGCCATGACACAGACATTGGAGGACTTTCTGCCGATGGGCTTCCGCCAGCTTGGACACGGCGCGCGGGGAGGGTGGTGGGACCGGGACCAGGACGATTCTCGGGTCGGTGAACAGGGCTTTCAAGAGGGTGTTCTCCAGGTTCGTGTTTCGGCGCGTGTATTGGGCCGGGCCGAAGTACTAACGGGGCAGGGACTTCAGCAGCACCTTGAACACGCCGTCATGCCGTGTGGCCAGCCAGAGTGTGTGAGATCGATCGTCGAGAGCGAAATCAACAATGTCCCTGATGGGCCGGCGTCCTCGCTTCAGCAGGTCATTGCTCTGCACATACTCGATGCCGTATGCGGCGAAGCCGACATCGTCAATGTGGATGGCAACGTCCCCGACATGACTCCAGGCCGTACTCCAGGCCTCGTCGCTGATCTGCCAGCGGTCGCCCTCTACCAAAACAGCCGCGCGGTGCGGATCCCCAAACTGGGCCCACAGAGAGCCTCTGGTATCACGCCGCAGGCGCTGGACAGGGAGAACCCATTGGGCCGGATCCGCAGTGCTGCTGAAGGCAAAATGACGCCTCTTGTCTGACAGGGCAAGAAACGGCGTGGCGTCTTCTGCCAAAGGGATGACATAGACACCCCCCTGGGTGCCGACCGCGAGCTGGCTGGTGAGTTGATCGCTTGATAGACTGGTAATGACGTCAAAAGCTAACGACACACCGCCCGGCTGGGCAGAGAAAAGTGGATATCCGGCGGGCGACGTCGCAAATGGGGGGGCAGAGCTCCATACGTAGGCAGGAACGGATGTCCAACTCAAGGTTGACAGCTCCAGGGACACGATATCACCTACGCGAAAAGCACTTCGCGCCAGGTCAAGTTCCAGAAACTGAGAAGTGAGCTTGTCGCCTTCGATGCGCAGCCAGACGGTCTTTCCGCCTGCGGCGTCGCCGTCTGGAAGGAGCCCTAAGGCACCCCCCTCAGGGGAAGGCCGTAGCGCGACTAGATCCATTGGCGAAGGCCACACGTCGCGTAGCAGGAAGTAGCTGTGGCCGGCGGCGCCGTCTGCCTTGAGGGAGTTGAGAGTTGTAACACACGCAGAGCCCGCGCCATCCTCGCATCGGGTGAATGCGAACCACGACGACCCGCCGCTACCACCCACTGGTGCAGCCCCGTCTGCTCGGTCGAAGATGAACTGCCCATCTCTCAAGAGCAGGCCTTCCGAGAGACCTGACAATTGTGCCTGGATTGCGCTGCCGGTGCACGTCTCTCCCAACCCGCACGCAAGCCACGACTCCTGAAAGCCTACGTAGCCTTCCGAGGCTGTGCCGACGTGGCCGAGCGTCAAGAGGGCTCGCGATGGTGAGAACTCGTCCGTCCGTGTGCGCCTGACAGCCAAATTGCCCTGATCGTCGATCGAGGCAAGGAATTGGGCGCCATCCTCGGCCGCAGTGACCACAAGCCCGATGGAAGATCCCTCGTGTCGTGCAACAAAACAGGAGCTCATCTCGGCAACTGGTCCCACAGCTGCACCGTGGAGGGACCCATCTCTCGCCACTTGCCAGGCGATCGGCCCAACGGGTGTGGCCAGCATGACCGTTCCGCGGTCGAGGGCGCCGGTGCAGGTTACCCGATCCCATGCGAAGCGGTCGCCTCTCCACCAGCTAGGCAGCTCCCGTGGCACCTGCTCCCCCTGGACGAAGAGGAACGGCTCGATGTGGGTGCCGAACGTCCGCCTCCACTGTATGAACTGGTCAGAGGCCACGACGGGTTCGTCAGGGATCTCGGATTCAGACCACTCGCTCGGCTGGTTACGCAGATCCATTTCCCACGCTTGCCCACCTGGGCCAAATGGGTTCGCTACCTCCAAGCGAAGGCCGCCTGGTATTGCACTGAGCCGCGGCGCAGCGCTCTTGGGAAAGCCGGACGGCAACGCCCAGAAACCGGTGATCATGCCGAGATCAGCCGGGTCACGGCGGACAATCCCGCGCCCGGGTACGAGTGCACACAGAGACCCATCGCAAGAGGCAATCTGCGAGCCATTGTCAAAGAAGAACCGTCCTTCCTCAAAGGCCACTCGGTCGGCCCCATCGGATGGTGAGAAGGTCACGCGGCGTGCGGAGTACAGCACCTGGATTGCGGGTGTCTTGACGATGACGTCGTCAGAGGAAAGGTCGGGTGCCGGTCCTGAGGGCAACTGGCGGCCGTTGGCCCGGCTGTACGGCCAGAGTCCGTCCTCAGTGTCCAGCCATGTCTGGCCGGTGACCGGGTCGCGCCGGATACCATTGACGACGTCATCGGCAAAGCGCCATGTCTGCCAACCGACCTGCGTCCAACGGCGAGTACGCGCGTCGGTGCTGAGGACTGCGAGCACGCCGTGGGGCGTGCTTCCCAGGGGCTGCACCTGCCAGAGCCACGGTCCGGACGCGGCGGTGCTGGTAAGCCCATCCGGCTGCGAGGCCATACCAGGTGAACCGTCCTTCCACTCAAACAACCCGCTATCCGTAGCTATCCACAACCGTTGGGGTCCTTCGGTACGCACGAAACGAGCTTCACGCAGATCTGGGTGGATCGCAACCAACGAGTAGTCGCTCACTCTTCGCACTATGACGCCGAGTTCGGTGGCGAGCAGGAAATCGCCATCCGGAGTCAAGGCTACGTCACGAAGGCTCTGCAGTGCCAGACTTTCGCCTGACGCGCTCCAGACGGGCAGTGACTCGTCGCGCCAGGACGTGGTGAGAGGCCCGTCCAGGCGCCAAGCCCACAGGAGTTCATGCCCGGCAAAATCCAAGCCTGCCAGCGTCTGGCTGTCGAAGGCCGGCATGACCTTCAGGGCTGGTGCCACAGAGCCCGACAGATAATCAGCGGCGCCGTCGGCATACCGGACACGGATCTGCGACGTGGGCAAGCGCTCAGCAGAGAGGGGCTCGCCGGAAAGCATGATAGTGGACTCTGAGGGCAACAACCCGTCACCGCCTGGGGTCTTTTCGAGTCGGACCAGTTCCCGACCCTGAAGGACCCACTGCTCGCCCCCTGAGGACAGGACTGCGCCTGCGGCGCGGTCCTGGGAGAAGCCGCCATCCGCGACAAGTAGCGGCCTCCATTTCCCACTTACGGCGATCTGATATGTCGTCTGCATCCCTTCGCGCACGATTCTAAGTTGACTGCTTTCGAACAGAGTCCCACTGCCAGGGCGGACGACTGACGCGGGGTAGAGACCCATGCCAGCCAAGAGCTTCCTGGCTAGCGTGGGGCCGAGGCACAGGTACTCGGCAAGCTGTGGTGGGCTCCAGGTATCGCACGGTTGGTCTGCGGCGGCTATCAGGGACTCCAACGTTTCAGAGCCGATGGGCAGTCCGTGCTCGCCCTGCAGATTGCCCGGTACCAGCCTCAGGTTGCCACGGTCCGTGTCCAGGAGCAGATCCGCTGGCTCACCGGCCGATCTTATCAGCCAGCCATAGACACTCTCTCCTGGATTGGCCTGGCGGAGCTGGTCCCAACTCCCTGTCTCCGGCACGTAGACGGCGCAGTTTCCTGCCTGATCCCAGAGATGCGGCGACCCATCTGGACCAAGAGCATAGATGACCTGGGCCGCGTCAAAACCTGCAGGCGCGACCGAACCCCCGCGCCGGTAATGCGCAGGCGAGCCCTTGAGCCCAACGTCGTCCCATGTCCAAAGGATCGCCGCTCCGCCCTCGACGAATGCCACTTGGAGGCGATTGTCGCTCGCAAGGTGGAGGGATGGACTGCTCGCATCTGCAGGAAGGGTCGCAAGTTCGTGCGCCAGGAGGTTTGTGTCAATTCGCACGAGGCGCTGCCCATCCAAGAGGACGATCGACCTATCGTTGGTCACGAACTGGCTCGGATCCGAGAGGCGGGCGGTCTCTTTGGTGTACCAGGAATCGCTACTGCGATCATAAACACCGATTTCGGATCCTGGGCTGAAGAAGGCCACCTCCGTCGAGGAGAGAGGCCAGGCAAAGCGCGCCCGGTCCACAAACGCCTTCATGCCGCTGCTTCGGCTGAATGTCGCATAGCTCCATGCGCTTACGGGCCGGCTCGTGTCTGGATGGGTCACGTCCAGCCCAGCGTCGTTCAACAGAGCTACGGTCGAGCCCGCGTCATCGGTGGCCCAACGCCTGCAGCCTGGCAGCTCTTCCCAGTCAGTACCCCAGGTGTGAAAGAGGCGGTTGTCGGATAGCTGGGCGAAAGAGCCACCACTTGTGTCCCGTATCTCGGTTATGATCGACTCAGAGGCAGGGATCGCCTCCCCGCCGAGTAGATATGTGTGGCCGGTCTGCCACTCATAATTCACCACATTCCCTTCCGGCCCGCCAATCAGCACGGTTTTCCCATCCCGACCTGGCGCGATAGCAGAGGCTTGGCCAGGATCGAAGGGCAAGGTGCCATTATCGAGTTGCACCTGCCCCGACTCATTCAAGATGCGGCCGTCGGCCAGGAGGTAGGTAGGCGAGTTCTCAACCCTGCGCATCTGCACCACATTGGCCGCCCCTCCTGTCTGCGAGGGGAGAGAAGCCTCCGACATACTGCCGGTCCGTGATTCGTAGGTGATCAAGACCTCGCCGTTGACAAAGCTCGTGATCCAGTGATTCTGATCGACCGAGAGAACGTCTCCCACTGCCTGATTCTCTGGTGGTGGAGTGGACGCAAGTGACGCGGAGCTCCCTACGAGGCTGCTAGTGGCTCCTAGTGGAGCAGGGTACTGGTAACTGTATAGCAGCCCCCCTGTACCCAGTCCCAAGAGACGACCATTTGATTGCACCAGCTGCGCAGCCTGCGCCTGCTGGGTTGGGTCCAGGTTCACCCAAAGCTGCCTGCCATCGCTTGCTGTCTGGAGGACTTGAGGGCTGCCGTCAGCCAAGGCCAACAGATCCTTCTCATCTCGGTGAATGTCGGTGAATGCGGTGAGCTCCACTTCCCGACTGGAATCGGGAAGTAGTAGCAGCGAGGTCGACAGATCCTTGTAGCTGTGCTGCTGGAAATCGTAACTGAACGCCCCTGCCGACGTGCCGAATGCCAGGCCATTGCCCAAAGGCTCGATGCCCACCACCTCGGGTGCAGACGCCAGGTCCTTCCAGCCCGTGTGAGGCGATATCACCGTACTCATCGTCCCTGTGAGAGGATGGAACCATGCAATCGCCTCGGCCTGGCTTCCGGCAGGCCACCCAGAATCGCGGGTCTGGTAAACAAGCAGACTCGAGTCGGGACTCAGGCTCAGCGATTCGACAGCGCTGGAGTCCAGAGTTGATATGCTGAAGCCGCCCTGAGGACCTTGCTGTGTGACGAGATAGAGCCCCTGACTGCTCGACACGAAAGCCGTGCCCATGCCGGAGAGGGCATGGTCATCTCTCGGCAATGCGAGGTCGGCAACCTGCAGGTTTGATGCCGCGCATTCGATGCGGCGCCGCCTGGAATCGTATGTCAGAAGGCTCGACTTGGTCCCAAGCCAGGCCAGGGTGCCATCCAACCGCGCGGTGGTGACATCGGCAAGTGACTGGAGCTGGCATTCTTGCGTACTGCGGCTGAAGTAAGGACCAAGCCAGCCGGTACCGGCGGCCGAGTAAACCCACAGGCCATCCTGCTCATCGACGGCGCTGGCCCACTGCCCGGTGCCGTCGGCGTCGAAACGGAGGAGCGGGGGAGTGGAGATGGAGCGCACTGCAACCTGATTCAGGGTGGCGCGCAAAGCGTAGCCGACCCCGCCTCCCTGGAGAGTATACCAAACCCCGTCGGAGGCAATGATGGCCTGATCTAGGTCAAGGTTCGCAGCATCGCCAGATTGCCATGAGCGAGTGCGTACCGGCGGACCAGTATCGGCTGTGTCGAACCGATAGCGGGCAATTCCCCAGCCACGCACGGCAAGGAGCCAGCCGGCGGCATCGACTGTGTTCGCGGCGAGGTCGGGACTGCCGGTCTCTAGCGAAATGGGCCACACTGGGTTCTCTGGCCTGGCGAGCCAGGTACGTCGTGTCAGGCGATTCGCACTGCGCCCCTCCATACCGAAATAAGCTATCGCTTGATCCGCCTGGAGAACCAGAAAGTCGTTGGAGGACCAACCTCGGGTGACGTCGAGGACCGGAATCTTTAGGACCCGTTCGCGGGGCACACGGCTCTCCTTGTTGAGGAGTGTGAGACCGCGGTCAGCCGTGCCCAGAGCTAGCCACTTCTCGGCCCCGGCCATTGCCGTGATCTCGGCACGGGTATAGTCGTGCGCAGGGCGGATGTCCGAGATATGGTCGATGGTATTCCGGTCCGCTCGTACCTGCAGTCGGGGATTCACGACAAAGAGCAAGTACAGAAGTGGCAGCAGGCACAATAGCAGGCAGAGCGCGCCCACTACCCGCACCGACTTGGTCTGCAGTACCGCCCAGTACATCCACGAGTGAGTTCTGCGCGCATGGTGCCGTGCTCGGCGGCGAACGTCTGCGGCACTCGTCGCGAGTCTCTGCAGGAGCGGCATGTCTCCCGGTTCAGCGGAGGGCTTCTGAGACATGCCGAGCCTTCCCTGCCAGTCCCTGGCTCCAGTCAGGGTGGGTGCGTCCCTGCCACTGTTCATACCACTCGGTGAGCCAGCACAAAGCAGCGATCTGCGATGGCTCGATGTTTTCTGGCTCATCGAGTGATGGAGGGCCTACCATCAGGTCAGCGCCCTGGCCACTTGTCATGGCCATCCATGCGTCGAATACTGCCTGAGGAGGCAACGATCTGTCAGCCAAGGCCAGCCACGTTTGGGCGCAAATGGCGCGGGCGGCGAGGCCATACTTGCTGTTCTGAGCTGGCACGGACAGCTTATCTGGCAGTTGTCTGGACAGGGCGAGGGTGCCACGCACGGTCCGCCCGATGGCGCTGGCCCCCATCTTCTGGCTTGTCCCCTTGCCCAGCAGAAAGACTGCTTGTATGAACTCTAGGAAGGGACGGCACCCGCTATCTCGCAGTCGGCTCATTCGAACGGGATCCTTCAGCAGGGCATCCAACTCGGACATCCAAGCTTCTATCCGGCCAGAGTACTGCCTGTAACCTTCCTCAAGGCTGAGAGTGAGTAGGTGGCGGAGGACCTCAGTCCGCCTCCACTCCCGCTCAGTGGCTGAGGCCAGGACTTCAGGCCAGCGCATGGAGAGGTAGAGGCGCAAGTCGTCGCCTGTCTGGAGGCAAGAAGCTCCTGCCTCCCTTCCATCTTGAAGGATGAAGCCGGATGCAGGGACCAGTATCTCCTCGAGGGCAAAGAGCTTTCTCGAGTCGTACTCACCCTGGACCACGCGCAGGCAGTGAAGGGAACCCCAGCTTTTCCCCTCGATCTGACGCTGCACCCGCTCGGTGAAGCTACCGTCCTGCAGAGCATGCTCGACCGTCTTGGCCACAGGGGAGCTGCACAGGATGCGCCACAGCTCAGTGTAGCCCAGAAAGCCGGGGATTAGTGCGGCAAGTCCGATGGCCAGCAGGAGCAGCGCGAATAGGGACCAACCCACCGACCAATCGACGGCCGTGGTGGCCAGGATCCAAAGAGTTACCAAAAGAAGGAAGAGGGTAGCGCCTATCGCCGACCAAGGGAAGTGCTGGGGCAAGCCAGACCGGCGGTGGCGTGCGAACCCTGCTGCGCTGAAGCATGCGCCGGCTATCCATAGGGCCAGGGGCCAAAGCTGGTAGAGGTGAAAGCGCTCGTAGACGTTGACCCAAAACCCCTGGAAGGGGTTCAGGAAGAAGGTGGCCACGAGCATCAGCCCAACGAGGGCAGCAGAGGCCGGCCCGGGGCGTTTCCGAAGGTAGGTCACAATTGGCGGGACAGCGCGTCGGAGCAGCTGCCAGCCACGTCGGAGCGCAATCCCGAGGCGCGACACGGTCCTAGCCTCTCGGTGGACGGGGCAGGACTGAGTCTAGCGCAGTCAGCTCCGCCAGAGCCTCCTGCGCCTTGCGCTTCTCTTCGGCTGCTGCTGCGGCGAGTTTCCGGTCCATTGTGCGTTCGGCATCGGTGACCGCGGCCTCAAGGCCTGCGAGCGATTGTTCGCCACGCGAGCGCCACGGTCCTATACCGCGAGTGACGGTCTCGTTCGAGGCCACTTGCTTCTGCTCTAGTGGGTCTAGGTTCTGCCTGGCTTCCCGAGTGCTTGTCTGCCCTTTCACGATCAGGTCGGCCACTTGGATCCGCCTGTTATCGAGGCGGGACCAGTCAAAATCGATGCTCACGGTCAGCCCCTTCATTCCCTTGTTCTCTTGATATCGGCAGTTCGGCTCAGTATCTCTTCTAGATGACCGATGTTCTTGTTGTATGTCTCCAGCTCTTTCTCGCGCTCTCTGATCCTCTTCCACCGCTTCTTGATCTCCTGCAGCTTGGCAGTGGCCCAGTTGATATGTGCCTCCATTTCGTCAACGGCGCCCCAGAGGTGCACTCCTCCTGCCGAGATGCGGCTCATGAAAGCGTTCAGCTCGTCCAGAAGTCTCTGATGTTCGGCCGCAGCCTCTTGTTGCTTCGCGACCACCTGTTTTCTGTCCTCAGTCTCCTGGGCGAGTGTGTCGAGTCTGGCCAGCAGGGTCTTTGTGATCGCTCCTAGCCGCAGGTGCGCCTCGGCTCTGACTTGAAGGGTCACGTCCTGCTCCACGCTGCGCATGACACGCTCACGAATCTCGGCGGCCATGGGAACAGCAGCCGCCGCAGCGTCGACAGAGAAATCAAAGGCGCAGTCCCACTCAAACGACTCTAGTAGAGGCCGGAAACCTGCGAGTGATAGTCTGAAGGTGCGTAGTGGCTTGTCTACTGGCTGTATCAACACCGCAGCACCACCGTCTCTTGGCATGCCAAATGCCTTGGCGAGCTTCTCGGCTGCCACGCGGCTCGGTTCGAGCATGGGGTAGAGCGCTGGGCGCTGGCCATGGGGTACAAACAGCTTCAGCCCAAACTGATCCCAGCCTGGCACTAGATCGAAGCTGGAATTTGGAGACGATGGCGCATACTCACGCAGGCGCAGGCTCAGTTCAGATGCCGGGCTGAGCCAGGTGGGGGAGCTGCCGCCAATCGCATTGGGCGTTGTCAAGGCGTGGACCTCGTGGCCTTTCGGAAAGATGCCTTCTGGTAGAGAGGATGTGTCCAGCTTCTGATAACACAGCGCGCGCAGGTCCTGCGCTTGGTCAGACCACTCAAGGAGTATGCGGCGCAGCTCGAACGGAATCTCGCCAGGCGGTGCACTGTAGAAGAAAAGGGGCTCGAAAAACGGGCTCTCCTCTTCGTGTATGCTGCCCCTCTTCTCCATCCAGCTTCTCACCTGACTCTTGACGGAGATCTCCTCGTTGAGTAATTCGATGCGATGGGCTAACGCGCTGCGCGGATCCTCTTCGACGAGTTTGACATCCACTCTGAAGCGAAGCGGGCTCGCTCCGCCATGAAGGATGACCGGCTCAAGGTTGTCGGACCGCGGTACGCAGAGATCGGAAGCGTCCAGAAGCTCAGCGAGATCCGGCGCGTCTTTTGGACGACGAAGGAGGAGGATCTTGGGCGGTTCAGGACTTAGTAGGACAAAGCTTGTCTCGCTGCCCCAATCAATTCGATGCAGATGCTCGGGCGGTATGCGGAGAGAATAGGGCCAGTGCTCAAAGATCTGAACGCTACTACCAATGCCGAGAGGCCCTTCCCAAGCACGTTGCGCCGAACGGAGGACGGTCAAGGCGGGACGGTCCATGTTCACTAACCAGAAGTACTGATAGGGCGAGACCTGGCCGACACCAGTCAAGAGAAACGGGACGGCGTGGATGGGCCACGTCAGCAGGTCGGTAAGCATGTTGAGGATCTCTTGTGCATGGGATACGTCGCGTGCGCCAAGCAGGTAGGTGTTCTCAGAGGCCCGTGGCTCAGGATCCGGGTCCGTCTCGTTCGGGTCCCGATAGGTCCAAGCCCAGATGTCCTTCAGGCAGTCGCGGAAGGGCACATCTCTGCCCGCGGGCTTCGCCGGTGCCACCTGTACATCCCATCCGTGCTGGCGGGCCAAATGCGGCAGATGTCGCGAATTCTCGATGAGGCGCAGCGGGATCGCCCAATGGCGCTCCGGCGCCTCGACCACCCAAGATGGGAAACGAGACATACTATCGCCGCCGCAGACATGTAGCGCAGACAGCATATGATCGACCCGGCCAAAGATAGCATACGCCTCGTTATCCTCGGCCGCACGGATGACTAGTGGTGGGATCTCCATTGTAGGCACCTGCAAAACCTCTGACCTATATCGCTGCTCGGAGAACATCGAGCACGACATCGAGTGCCATGATCCGGAGCGTCCTGAAGGAGGAGTCGGCTCCCTGGGCTAGGCTCTGGCGCTCCGGCAGCGGCCGAAGCTCAGCCTGGTCATGGCCTTGACGGTCCCGACTGGAAAACACCTGAAAGATGCGACCGCCCTGATCGGGTGGCATGACCGCAATGAGGTGGGAGATACAGCTCGGCAGCGCGTTACCCTCCGCCAACCATCCCTGCTGGGGTAGATCGACTGCAGGCAATTCTGGCTGTTCGCGAAACCCAAACTCCGCCAAATCTTGAAGCAACAACACAGCGCACCACCAACCAAAGGCCGAGGCGGGAGGGCTCCAACGCAGATCCTGCACACCGGCGTTGTCCCAGGTACGGCGCTCAAAGAGCCGGCTCACCACGATCCAGGGGGGCCGGCCATCCTGCCCCTGTTTCCTCGTGTTCCAGCGTTCCCCTCCTGGCCCCAGCCTGTCGCCTCGAAGGTCGGGCGGGCCTCGGTGGGCATAGAACTCGAGAGGTAGATCGCGAAGCATGAAACGCCAGTCGTCCAGCAGGAGCGCGACTACGCCCTGCAGGGTCGATGCCCCTGTGACAAGGCTGTGTGCTTCTTGACGGGGGTTGAGCCGAGCTTGGGTATCACTCCTGCCTGCTGAGCGATGGCCCGGACTGCAAGGGTGTTCTAGACTTAGTCCCGTGTAGCCGTTGGCCCAGCACAGGTGGATCTCGATCGGCGAGAGTGGCAGAGTAGGCACGGCATCGGAGATGCGAATGTCCGAGCGGTTCACGCGCTTGTAGTCGCCATAGCTCCCCTGGCACAGCGTCGAGAGCGTGGTTTCCCCAGAATAGGGATTCAGTGAGTCATAACCCTCCGGGGGATCCAGCTTGAGCTGATCCCGGCGGCGGAGCAGTTCAATGCGCGCTTGTTGGTCATCCAGGAAGTCCGGAGAGACTGCGTCGACGTAGATGCGCGCTGCGTCATGGTCAAACCGCTCGTGGAGCTCGTCTTGGTCGGGCAAGCGTGCGAAGAGGTCCCACATGGCACTCGCGCACGGGCGCCCGTCCTGGCTACGTGGTTGGTTGGGGAACCATCGTTTCCAGTGGGCCAGATCAGTATCGCGAGGTCCCGCCCAGTGGGCGCGGATCTGTGCTCTGGCGCCTGATGCGGCGAGCAGGGTAGCATAGGCTTTTTTCCACTCCAGCGAGCGCGCATCCTCAGCCGGGGTAGCAGGCCAGTCCTGGAGGAGCGTTTCCAGATAGTTTGGCAAGAGGCTCGGCGGCCGAGCGTTCCGAAGCGTAGGCCGCACGCCGAGGTGTCTCGGGACATCCGAACAGAAGCGCTGCAGCCAAGCTTTGTAAGCGGCGATTTCCGCCGTCTGGCCCGAGTCGGGCCGGAAAAGAGGCCGCGGATAGCGTGGCATGGAAAAGGCGGCCGATAGGTCCAGCAGAACAGGCAGGGGGAGCGCCCGCCCTCGCCGCGCTGCACGCCAACCGTGGCGGAGCGCGACCTCGACGGCAAGTGCACCAGCGTCGGCCGACAGCCAGGAGCCATCGGTCATAGCCAGGGTGGCAGAGGCGATCAGATCTGCAGGGGACACAGGCATCGTGTCATCCAAGATAGCGACCGATCGCAGTTCGCACTTGACTTGTCAAGTCAAGGCGCCGCACCGGCGAGTCCCAAATGAACTCGAACACCCGCAGTTCTTCGGCGTGCGGTGACTTGACGCTCTTTTGCAGACCCGCGAAGCCGGAGTCAGCAACCACCGCGTGAGCCAAGGCAATCTTCCACAGTGCCTTCAGCTTGCGCGGCGAGATGGTCCAGGTGATATCACTCAGATGGGCACCCGTGCTGCGCTGGGCCGTGCCCCGTTGTTGGAGGTCAGTAGCCGTGCTGAGGAACGCCTGCCGGAATCTTGCCAGACCGTTAGTGTCGAACAGGCCAAGGCCCGCACCTGCCTGGGACTCAAGGACGCAACGCCCCAAGAGCAAGAGGTCGTTGATGCCCGGCATATCGTGTCCACTCCGGCCAAGGATGACGCGGCTCTGGAACCCCGCGCCATCCACGAATCGCTGGGCCTCCCGCCGAATCGCCTTGTCGAATGCCTTGGCGAGATCAGAGTTCTCTGGCTCAGGCTGGCTTGTACCTGACATGGCCGGCACGAGGAGGCGCATAGGAAAGCGATCGAGGAAAGCATACAATGACTGGAAGTCGTCGACGCCGGTCCCGACGCCGTAGGCGCCCGTACCGAACCCCCCGGGCAGTTCGTTTGAGGCTCCGATGAGCATGTGTAGGTCGCTGGGAACCATTCCTCCCCAGTTAAAGTACTGGCGCTCTTGAGCAAGGGTCAGCAGGGTGTTGAGGATAGCCGATGATGCCTTGAAGATCTCGTCCAGAAACGCAGCGCGCACGCCCGGCCCCGTGAGAAGTCCGAAATTGACGCGAACCAAGAACCCCCTCCGCAGCAACGAGATCTCGACTGGTCCAAAAAGCTCCTCCGGCTGAGTGAACCGACTAAGCAGGTAGTGGAAGTATTTTTGGCTCTCACGCTCGTGTTCCTCGCGGCTGACCCACCAGCGCCGCAGCTCGCTTGCAGGCGTGCGTGTGCTCAGGGTGATGTCCGCCTTTTCGGGCTCACGGGCCACGTCGAGGCCGAGTAGTCTGTATACGCGGATGGCGAGTTCGCTCTTGGCCACACCGGGAGGGCCAAGCAGCAAAGCGTTCTCACGGGCGACCAACGTAGCCAACAGCCAGTCGATGACATCGTTAAGGCCTACGTAGCTGCTGCGCAGCTCGTCACGGAGGTTGCGCAACTTCCAGGCACAGGTGCGAGCCCACTCGATCGGTATGGGCTTGCGCTGTCCAGTCTCGTCTTCGCCCAAGATCAGCCTGGTTGCCTGGAGAGACTGCCAACCTGGATCCTTCGGTCCAATAGGCCAAGGAGAGGGCTCTGTGGTTTGGGAAATGGGCATTCGCGTGCTCCTAGCTGGCTGTCTCGTGGTGAAACTTCGCTCTCCGCGCCTTGCGCGAGCGGCCTATCGCTTGTGGCCGGCTTGGTGCTCTACCTCTTCCACGCTCTCGTGCTCGGCCTCGGACCGGGCAAGGTGTTCGATATCTTCCAGGATCTGCGCTGCAAGGTCGAGTGCTACTCGCTTCTCGGTTTTCGGACAAGGCCGTGACTCGAGCTCGACTTCGAACTGGGTGCCGAAAGCGGCCAGTATATCCTGGAGCCACTGGGCGACGTCTTGGAGCAGCTTGTTGTGGTGATCCAGGCAGAAGTCATAATCACCTCGGCGTCCTTCGAACTGCACGTTGAAGGTGAGCTCGCCCAGCTCATCACCCGGAGCAATGCTTATGCAGATGTTGCCCTGGCCTGCGGGAATGCGCGCGCGCGTTCCCGCGTCCTCGATCCTGGTGTTGACTAGGTCGGGCTGGGAGAGTCGGCCGTCCGGCTGGTAGACGACCCCGGCAGCGCGCTCCTCCGAACTTGGCTCCCGGTCCAGGTAGATCCTCTTCCCGGTGACCTTCAAGCGAGGGCCTTTGTCATCCGTAGGGTCCACAGTATCCATATGATCTCCCGTCGCTCAAGGATAGTAGGCATTTACGCGCAAGACGTACGCATCCGATACAGTCTGGCGTTCTTCGACGTACTGCTGGACACGAGCCTGGACCGCCTCTTGCAGTTGCTGGGTCACACGTCGCGACATTGCCACCGCGAGCAGGCGGTTGACCTTGCGGTTGATGGCCGTTTGCAGAACGACCTGCTGCTCGGTCGGATCCTGCCCATCGTACACGCTGACGAGGTTGGACGTGGTGATCTCCGCCAGGGAGCCGTCAAGCCGCAGCGTGACTGGCACGCCATTCACTATCGTCTCGTAGCAGTTGTGCCCAATGGGTTTCCAGTCCAGCAACTCTTCGGCGTGTTGGCCGAGTGTCGCTCGGACCTCGGCCAGGTGGGCGAGGGTCTCGCGGAGCAGTTTTGTGCCACCGCGCCCCAGAACCCGATCCACGGAGACGGCGTCGGTCCGGCTCAGCCGGTACACCTTGGGTCTGGGCTTGGGTTTGGGTCTAATCCGGATCTGTGTGCTCGTTGACATACGGTTAGTCTCCTTTCTGTCATGGCTGTAGCGTCTAGTTGCAGCAGCGTCTAGGTGAAAGTGGCTTGCACTCTCCCGCTTCTTTCACTGAGCCGCCTGCTATCCTCTGCGGCAAGCTCGAAATAGCGTTGCATCTTCTCCACGTCTTCTCTTTCTGGCCGGTTGCCGTGCGGTCCGATGAGCAGCCGCATGGCGGCCTCGATCTGGCGGGGAGAGTAGAGATTGCCATCCAGCCGTCTGCGGTCCTCCTCTGTCAACTCGCCCGATATGGGGCTCAATGGCTGGAGGAACTGCTGGACTAGCTGCTCCCGAATGGGATCGGTCAGGATCAGCCCAAAGGAGTTGGCCACCGCCAGGACGATCTGGTGCACCTGCTCCTCGTTCAGCGGATAGGGTATGCGGAGATGGATGGGCAGGCGGTCCTTAGCCGCCTGATCCAGGTCCCCGAAACGGTTGGTCGTCAGGATAACCAGTACCCCTTCTAGCCTTCCACCGAAGCCCTGGAGTTCCTGGAGGAAGGCATTGACAATGCCCCGCTCGGCACTAGCGACCGCACCCTGTACCGAGCCCCGGTCAGGAAGAAGGTCATCAGCGTCATCCAGCACGACGACGCAAGGTGCCGCACGCCGGGCAGAGCGAAACAGTTCGCGCACGAGCCGTTCGGTCAGGCCCCAGTCAGCTCGCTTGAGGTCTGCCGCACTCACCTGGCGGATGGGCAGGTTGACGGTCTTGGCAATCCAGCGCGCCAGCCGCGACTTGCCGGTCCCCGGCGGTCCCCACAGCACGGCGCCCGGGGGCAGCCGTCGTATCTCGCGCTGGCACTGCTCTTGGGTCCCGGTGAAGCTCGCCCAGTGCCGGAACGGCTCGATGATGGCATTCTGCAAGAGGGTCACCGTCCTCGACTCGAAGCCGGTCGGATTGCGGGTGTCAGCATCGAGGTCGACCACCTCGATCTCGTCGGGATTGAGGAACTCGACCGTGCGAGTGCTCTGCATCACGGACTGCAGCACCTCCGGCAAGCTTCTCGCCTCTCCGGCGGCCGTGTTCATAATGCGCACCGCACGGATCGGATCGATCCAGCGCAGGCGCGACGCAAGCAGCCAGGCTGCACCTTCAGGGATATTGCCGCCGGGATCTGCGAGGATCTTGCCCAGTTTGCGGGGGATGAGGCGGAAGAACCCCCCCACCGAGATCTCATCTAGCCAGATCTTTTCTGCGAAGGGGCGGCTGACAGGCGCCGGCAGCTCTCCGGCGTCTCGATCGCTTAGGCCGAGGACAACCCCTGAACGGGTCGTCTCGGTCAGATAGAACAGGGCCGTCTTTGCGGCATCACTGCTATCCACACTACCTCGCCCGTCACTTAGCAAGTCAAGATTATGAAAGATGACCCTGGGCGGTTTGGGTAGGCCGCCTCCGGTGAGCCACCCTACAATGGCGTCAAATAGGTTCGTGGAGGTCTTCAGGAGCTCACTGACGGGCTTGCCTTGGCTCGCAGCGGCCGACTGCAAATCCCCTTTGGGCCTGGTTGTGAGCCTACACAGCTCCGTCCACTGGACCTCTGTATACTTGCGCCTGACCACCTCTGCTGCGGCCGTCATGCAGTTGCCGGGCAGGTAGACCAGGACCGAGAAGCCGTTCTCGAGGCGATAGCAGACCCGGTCGAACGGGTAATCTTTGCCGCAGAACGCGCGCGTAAAGACCTCTCGAGTCCAGGTCTGAGAGCCCACAGGGCCCAAATCGGCGCTATCGAAATCGCACAGCTCTGTGTACCTGATTGCCACTTTCGAATTCCTCCATCTCGTGCAGCCCTGTACTCCAACGGCTAGCTTGCTGTCGCATCCTGCGTTATCAGCTGATCTGAGTGACGCTCTGCAGAGGCAGGTGCCGCAACAAGACATCCAACCATTCGTCGGCCAATAGGCGTGCTGGCGATGGTCCCTCCCTGTTCAGGAGGGGGCGAGGCGGCTCTGTTTTCGGGCGGCTCCGATCAATAAGCGGCAGTTCCATCGGCCCATCAAAGAACCGCGCGATAAGGTATCCGGCCCATTCCTCAGGTACGGATGCCTGAGCGGCCAGGTCCTCGGCCGCTGGCCTGCCGGCCGGATTAAGGAGGTTCTGCAAACCGGAGCGCAACATGTACCTGTGATCGTTGTCCAGCAGCTCCACGAGCTCTGCCAAGGTCTGGCCCAGGAGCAATTGCTGGAGCGTGCGAAAGCACGCTCCCCCCGTGTCAAAGAGATCCCCAGGCCGAGGCAGTGCTGCCGGATCGACCTTGTGCCACTCCCCCAGCATCCCATGCATGGAGGCGGTTGTCACGTGACGCACCAGCATGTCCAGGAGGCGAAGGTGAACGTAGGGCATACCTGCGGCACCCTGAGTAGCGCGCAGAGTGGCTCCCACCGCTGCAAGGCGTTCCGCGATATGTGCAGCCCACCGGTGGCGTAGCTCATCACATTGCCGGCGGATCGCCTCCAAATCGGCGCTGGCCGAGGTGGGCCAAGGCTGAGCCACTTCGCTTCGGCCCCGAGAGCGGCCTTCGAGCTGGCGCAGACGCTCCTCGGCCGCCAAGAGAGCGTCAAAGGCGGCGGGTTGGCTGATGAGGGCTCCTAGCAGCGATCGTGCCAGGTGCGAGTACCAAAGCTGGTTGCCCCACAGGGTGCCGGTACTCGGTAGGTCTGTCTCAATGCCGACCGGCAGGTCGGCCAGCCAAGCCCAGAGCTGAGGCCTCGGTTCGCCGACGGAAGATCGCCCTGCCGGAGGCGTGTCGAAGCCGACCAGGTCGGCATAGACTGCCCGGGTGAGCGGGCTGGAACGGATCAGAGAATTCAGCGCTGCTAACCAAGCGGCTGCGCCTCTGGGAGCATCTGGACTTGACAGACCGGAGTAGATCGACAGAAACTGCGACGTCCGTAGCCCGCCGGGTCGGCGATAGGGTGGGTTGGGCCTCGGGCGCATGGCCAGACGGGCAGGAAGCGAGGCCACCAGGGTCTCGATGTGCAGATGCAGGCAGAGGGCGTCCCCCAGGAGGGCGCCAGCACCTAGGGCAGGAGGTAAGGAGTGCTGGGTGATTGTGGTGGCTCCATCGCCATCTAGTTCCCAAGCCAGCAGTGCCCAGTCCAACGCGCGCCACGAGACGCAGGCCAATTGTGCAGGAAGGTCATTCCAGAAGGGGGCATACAGCCGTGCTAGGTAGTCGGTGGCAAGCGCGCTCAACCAGGCATAACACTCCACCAGGGTTCGTGCCAGGTCGGCATCGGTCTTCAGGTGGCGAGCTGGTGCCTTGGCCTGAGGCAAGGAGGCCTTGGGACCTCGCCCGTGCTGCGATGGTCGCGGTACCTGCGGGGCGCGACTGCCAATCCGTGCGACACGCCTTCCCAGTTCTCTTACCTTGAAGAGCAGGCGTTCTCGCAGAGTGGTACTAGCAGCGACTCTAGCGCCTCCGAAGGGGCTAGCTGCTGTCTCCTCCGGCCCAAACATCTCTTCAAGTTCTCTCTGCGCTATCTCGTCGAGCTCCTCGCCGGAAAGGACCCGGTCCGGCGGCTTCTCGCGGCTCACGCGAGTCAGAGCCGCCGGCCAATTCAATGACAGAGCGAACGGCCCCCAAGGGCTGCCCAACTGCTCAGCACTTCCGAACTCCTGAAGGATGGCCTTCCAGCCAAGGTGACCAGGGGCACGGCCTGGCATAGCTTCACAGAGTTTCGCGGCCAACTCCGGGATAGGACCCCAGTTCATTTGGTCTCATCTCCTGCGCTAGTCGGCAATCAACCAGTTCTTGTCGGTCGCTTCCTTCTCCAGCGTGCCTAGGTCGTGATGATCCGGTGATCCCGGCCTGTACAGCGCGCGGTTCATCGCAGCCTTCACGGTATCGGCAATGACTGAGGCGGTGAGTCCGCCGAAACCTGCACCGTGCTGGCTGTCTTCGTACACCCGGTAGAGGGCCTCGCTGACCGCATACTCGATCTCGGCTCCGGTCATGTTAGCCGAAATGTTGTCATGGCCCAGAGACCAACAGAGCCGCTCGAATGCGGTTGCGCCGACTGGGCCTTCGAGGATGGTATGGTACGCCGTAACGAGCTCAACTTCGGAATCGGACACTCTCAAGTAGCCAGCCTCCAAGTGCGGTCGAAGGTAGATCTCGAAAATCTGCTTACGGGCAGCGCTGGTGGGGAGCCCGACCCAGAAAATCTCGTCGAACCTGCCTTTCCGTCCAAACTCAGGGAACTGGCCAAGCAAGGTGCGGAAGTCATTGGCAGTGGCCACCACGAAGATGCTGTCCTGCTTCTCGGCCAACCAGGTCAGAAAATAGCCGAAGACACGGGCCGACACTCCATTGTCGCCACCCGCGCCCATGCCCTTGAATGCCTTGTCCACTTCGTCAAGCCAGAGCACAACTGGAGCGAGCACCTCTGCCAACCTTAGGGCAAGGCGCGTACGCTCTTCCGACTCGCCGACGTACATGCCAAAAAGAGCACCCACGTCTAGGCGGAGCAGGGCGAGATTGAACTGCTTGGCGATCAGCTTGGCGAGTTGGGACTTGCCGCCACCCGAGACACCGCAGATAAGCGCGCCTCGGGGAGGGGGCAGGCGGTAGAGCTTTCGTACGTCGGGGCTCGATGCGGCATCGCGCCGAAGGTCGACCCAGGCCCTGACACGTTCAAGTCCACCCAGCTCTATACTGACATGTGGGGTGTATTCGAGCGCCGGGTTGTTGATGGCCTTCGCCTTCAAATGCAGCATATCCTCAACGTGCCGGGCGCAGAGAGGCTCTTGGCGCACGGAGAACATATTGAGCCCCAGCTTGTAGTCCTCGAGGGTCAGGCCGCGGCCTGCACCGGCGATCAGCTGGGACAGCCGTGGCTGGTATTCCTGCTGAGGAACATTGCCCCCGCAGAGCGTGGTGACCTCATCTGTGGGCGCTGGGTCCGGGAACCTGAGGACACCCCGCTGGGTCATGCTTTCGAGCGTCAGCAGCAGTTCATCAGATTCAGGCAGCGGGAAGTCGATGACGATCAGATCACGCTCGAGCTCTGTCGAGAGCCCCTCGGACGACGGTGCCACAACCACGATTGTCTTGTACCGCTTGACCGGCCCCGCTCGGTTGTCATCGTAGTAGCGGCGCAGGGCGTCGGCTGCATTGCGCAGCGGGCGCACCAAAAGTGCCCGCGCGCCAGTCTGCGGGTTCACTTGCAGGTAGGGGTGAAGGTCAAAGAACACTACGAGGCAGTCCGCCAGAGCGGGGAAGGGCAGGCTGGCGTCCTTGATGGCTTTCAGCGCTTCAGTGGCCAGTTGACCGCCGTGGGACTGAGTCTTGATGTCTTGTGGCATCCCCGCAATCGCCAGCCATTCAGGCGACTCAGCATTCGTCTGTTCTGGTGTCAGATTGGTGATCTCCTGCAGTCCTGTCGTTTCGTACCAGCGGATGAAGTGCTTGTTCGGGCTATCAGCCTTGATGATGCGGAATATCTTGGCTAGGTAGTCTAGAACTCGGGCCTCTTCGTGAGAGACGATGTAGATAACGGGATAGCCGGCACGAATCAACAGGAGCAGCCGGTTCATTGTTTCTCGTAATGTCAGACGCAACATTGGTGAGCCCTTCCTTCCTCTCCTATCGAACCGCAGATCGCCAGAAGCCGGGATCCTCGGGTGGTGGTCTACGATCCGAATGCAAATAGAGCATATCGCTGATCCAGTGTTCGATGTCGGCACCCGTGCGCAGCCAGACTACCTGACTTGCGAGCGGCCCACCAGGCGATCGCAGCGCTGCGGGACTCGGCAAGGGTGACTGGCGCATGGAAGCATCAGTGCCACGCGCAAGGTCGCTCATCAGTTCGCCATCAGCGGCGAGTCGAGCCAAGCCAAACCTGTAGAACAGCGCCGTGAAAACGTCGCTCCGATAGGTTAGGCTCGCCGGGAACAGGGCGGGGTCATGCTGCAGGATGGGGACGTCAAGCACTAGTTTCATCTCCACGCGCCGCCGCCACTGCGGTGGCAGAAGCCCGGGATCTGCGCTTGTCAGGATCGCAACAAGCCGGTCTGGCAACGCATCCAGCCAATTCAGCAGTAGGGCCGACATGCGGGACATAGCGGGCACCACGGCCGAGGCATCACCTGCCATGCCTGGTCCACCAAAAAACCGATCAACATCGTCCAGTAAGACCACCGCTCCGGCCAACGAACTTGCCGCCTCCAAAGCACGGCGCAATGTGTCCTCAGATTCACCCAAGCGGCCGCGCAGGCAGCGCGTGGCTTCCAGGCAAACGAGCGGGCGTTGTGTGCATTGAGCCAGCACCTTGGCCAGACTGGACTTGCCACAGCCCGGGGGGCTGGTAATCATCAGGCGGCGTGGGCAGGGCTGATCGGCGAGCTTCGCCGAGGCCCATGCCTGCACTTCCGCTTTGAGGCCAGGTGGCAAGCCTATGCTGTCCAGATCTGGGCACTGGGAGATTGGCAGATAGGTGACGGTCTCGAACTGCCCAAAGAACTGAGCCCGCTCCTCGTCGCGGATGAGCAGAACGTTCTCGTCAAGCCGACCGTATTGCGCCGCGCACATGCGCAGCGCTTGGGTGACCTCACGGTTCGAGGAGGGGAAGAGGGCAAGGGCGAGGTCGATTACCTCTTCCGCGGTGAGGTCGGGCACGTCCAGATGTTCGGCGTGCGGGGCAGCGAGGATACGCTCAAATAGCTCCGATGGAGAAGGGGCCGGGAAGACGCCTACCGTAAAGCATGGTTCGACCTCCGAGTTGAGACGTACGAAACTGTCGGCTACCAGCACGGCTGGGAACCCGCCTCCTTGTTGGCGCTCCTTGAGCAATCGTGACAAGAGCATCGAGAGCTGGGGGATCGAATCCCACCACTCGGCGCCGCGGAACAGCACGATAGGCAACTCGCCCGGCGGAGGAGACGCCATGTTGACTAAGGATTCCAGGATCCGTAGGCCGTTGAAGCCGGCTACCTCGTCAGCCGTGGGTGGGGTACGCAATCCGTACTGGGCCTGCACCAGATCGGCACCTAGCCACGGCACGAGGTTTCTGCCCATTCGGATGTCGGTAAGTCCTATGTCTTCGGCGGCGACATAGAGGTGAACGGTTTTGCCACCGTGCTGATGCCGGGCCATGCCCATCAGAACTGCTTCCAGCTCGCGCATGTCGTCAGTCTGAACGTAGAGCAGGCGGTGCCCGGCCTGGATATGCTGCACGATCTCCTGCTCGATGGCGCTGACATAAGCTCCGTCTGTGACGGCAGCCAGAAGTAATCGTCCTGCTACTAGGTCGGAAGCAGGGCGAAGTGCGGAAGTGGGCATGAGGCATTCACGAACCACGCGCTCCAGTGCCTCAGGCACCAAGTGCTCGTGGGCTGGGATCGCAGCACGAATCGAGTTCGGGAGAGCACCCTTCGGCGCTTCTATGGCGCCCAGAAAGGGCTGACCCACAGCCAACTCGAACAGAATCACGCCCAAGCCCCAGCAGTCGTACTTTAGCCGGTCGACGCCCTCGCTTTCGGCCGGTTCCTCGGGGGCTGCATAGCGAGCGTTGGTGGTGCGTCCCGGGCGGATCTGCTTGACCCAGGCATCCTTGACCAGTACGTGTTCCTCCATCTTGGCCCTGTGCAAGACAATGCTGGCCGGATCGAGGTTGCCGTGGAGCAGTCCCTTAGCATGGAGTTCCGCCAGCAACACGCTAATCTGAACCCCCAAACTGAGTACCGTCTTGAAGTGAGAGGGCTGTTCGATGTCAAGCGGCTGCTTGGCCAAGCATGACCATTGGGAGGGCGACTCGTCCACAGGTCGGTCGTACACCAGAATATGGAGATCCCGTATCGTACGCGCCCTGCGGGACCACATCACGTACTCGCACCGATCAGGTACGAGGTGACCCTCACTGAGCCCCGCTCCCCTCAGTTTCTGGAGGGCTCCCTCCAGGGATGAGATCACATCTCGGTTGACCTGCCATTCGTCCGCCAGCACTTGGATGAGAGCAGGATTGCCGTGCGCCGCATTGCTGGCCCAGAAGGTGCGAGCGTATGGGTCGGCCCACATTTCATGATCCAATACATAGTCACCCAGCAGGTCGCCTCGTGCCAGCCCGGAGACCAAGGCGCTGTCTGGTTCTCTGCGGCCAAGATCGGCGGCCGGCTCGACCAGTGCGTAGAGCTGGTAGAGGCCAGTAAGTAGATGGAAACCGCATTCCTCTTTGGCTGCGTAGAGGTGATCACCGGCGTGGTCCTGGTCGCGGGACCAGCGTGTGAAGAATCCGCAGACGAGCTGATGGAGCACGCCTAGGTCTGCGTCCATCCGGACATCGCGGAGAATCACGTCCATCCAACTACCGATGTAGAAACGGACGCCCGCATTGAGGAACATCTCAGGGTAGAAGATTGGCAGCTGTCCTGGCGTCGTTGGCTCTCCCCATGCACCGCTGCAACAGATGCTGAAGACTACCTCGGGGACAGGGGTGCCGTGGCCCAGCCGCCGAGTTCCTGGGGTAGGCCCGGCAAGTCTACTGCCCCCGAGTAGATCGACAAGCTGTCGAATCGGCAGCCAGTCTCTGGCAGTCAATTGCCATCCACCCGTGCCGTCGGGTGCTCGGTAGAGGTGGCCGAGAAATAGCACAGCCTGGTGCCGATAGAAGATCGACTGGAGCATGGTGCCGCGCTGGCTGGCATCCGGCACTAGGCCAGAGCCAGGGTACGTATCGACGACAAACCGATCACTTAGATCGCGTTGAATCGTACCCGCTAATGCAGCAAACAGTGGATGATCCTGAAACAGGATGGCGAGCGACCGATTGCGGAGGCGCTCCACCTGGCGGACGTCCACCTGGAGCGTTCGGTAGATTGGGAGCTGGGTGTCGAGCCAAGTGACGGAGCCGTCTGGGCGGGTTACTGGCGCCAGATCAGGCAGAAGGCAGTTGGTGGAGTCAGTGACGCGCAGCGCGCGAGGCCGGGCTGCGAGCAGGCCCTCTAGGCCCTCGCTCCACCCCATCGCCTGGACCATAGCAGTGCCTTCGAGGATAGGATAGCCCCGCCCAGCGTCGAGGGCATCCTTCATAGCCGTCTCCATGGCGCTCCGCGCGCCCTTTGCGTTGATCCAGAAGCTTGCCGGGTGGATCACCGACTGGGCCTCTCCTGTAGCCGAGGCATAAAGGGTGACTGAGGTTAGGTCACGCTGGTTTTCGGGTTTGTACGCATCAGTGAGAAACGTGACGCTTGCCGTGCTCATGCAGGCTCCTCTGGCGCTCGACTGCGTAGGGGTAACTCGGCTCTTTCGGTTTTCCACTCCCCTTGAGGTGATCTCCATTCGAAATAGAGCCAGTAGCATTCGTACTGAGGCGGCTCAACCTCGAACTCGGCAGGCCGGTCGATACTCAAGGTGCGGCTGCCACTGCTCGGACGCTCTCGGTCGCCGACGGCTACGAAGAGAGAAGGTACCCTGGACCTCCGATCCAGCTCGAGGCGTAGGTGCCAAATCGCTGCGTGCTCGGTAGCCTGGTAGTCGGGTATGACCAGCAGGTTGACCTGAGCGACGCTGCCCGGCAAGCTGACTACCAGAGCGATAGGATTTGGCGCGTCGGCGAGGCGCACTCCTGCCGGTTGTACACGCAACGACCACTCACCAACCCGCCGGCCGATGGACTGGTCGTCCCTGGAGAGGGCTACCGGCGTCGTAAGCGCACGGGTCACCCACCGCCACGTCTTCTCGGCCAGTAGCAAGTACGCTGAGCGTTCTGACTCACGGAGCTGCTGGGAGAGCACGACCCAGTCGGCTCTATCCCGTTGCAGTTCACGCAATACCAGTTCGTAGGCGTGGCATCTGGAACATGCCTGCAAGTGAGCATACACTGCTGGCATCTGGTCTGAGGCGCCCCGACCCACTGCCTGGTATTCCGACATCTTGGAGCGCACGTCGATGCACTCCTGCCCTATGCTCTCGGTGCCGATTGGCTGTGCCAGGAGTTCGTTGCGCAAACCCTCAAGCTTCTCCGGCGCTTGCCGGTTCAGCTGGTGCATTGCCTGGGCCATGCGACGGGCGTCCAGGGTCTCGCCTGACAGGAATCGGGCAATCTCAGTGCACAGCTCTTCCGGCAGGTCGGCACTGTCGGGCGCGGATTCCCACGGCCACCGTTGACTCTGTACGTTCATTGCCGGACCTCCTTCCAGCCGGCCTGCAGGTGAGCGACGATCTCATGAATCCACTGTTCCTCGTCCTGCGCGGGATGCAGGGCAAGGGCGACTTCGGGACCTGACACCCCCCGGAGGACGGCCAAACACCAGCAGGGCGAGACAAGAAAGCCAACACGGTTGTTGCGCGTGCGCTTGCGGAGTTCTGCGAGCTCCAACATGTTGGCAGGTTGCTGTGTCCAACTGCGCGCATGGTTGCGGCGACGATCGAATTCCAGGCTAACCTGCTCTCCTCTAGACAGCATGGGATCGACGGCACGCCAAGCCTCATCGAAGTCTTTCTGTAGGTCAATGAGGAGTCGAGCCAAGAGCACCCAGGCTAGACTCCTCTCGCACCGCGCCGCCCGGCCAAGGGCCGCCAGGTGGCGGACGGTGGGTACATCCTCCGCAGCAAGCCCCCAGCGGCTACGGATGTGGTCAAGAACAGCCACATCGCCTGGCGCATCAATGGCCCACCCAGAGGTATCATCCAAGACAATGGTCAAAGCGCCCATACGCTGACGAAGCCGCCGTCGAGTTCCTGCCAGAGTTGCCACGGGCACACGCAATCCGCTCTCACGCTCGATCCAGTTCGCCAATTCCAAGTCATCTGTCTCATGATCGGATCGTAGCATGGACTTCCAGATGGCTTTCACTCGGTCCCGTACTGGATCGCGAAAAAAGGTCTCGACAAGCAGGTATCGCTGCTGGAATTGCTGAAGTAGCTCCGCATATTCCACTTCTGAGGCAACGGCGTGCTCCTGATGGGCTGATGGCCCCAGAAGGGTGGGGAATTCGCGCACGCGCATGCGGGCCTTGAGCTGGTTGTGTGCTGTATGGAACAGCCAGCCAAACAGATCGCCCTCGTAGCTGTAGCCTCTATAGGGATCCTCGGCAGTCTCCAGGGTTCGCATCACGGCTTCCTGAACCGCATCCTCGGCATCAAAGCCAGCCATTTCTCCTGCCCAGAAGCGCCCCAGGCGGGAGGCCAAACGCCGCAGCAAGTCTGCCAGCGCGGCGTTGGCAGCAGTTGCTTCAGCACCGCTGAGGCCGCGTCCCTCGACGAAGCGGAGAAGGGGATCCCATGTCATGAACTGCTGGGCCAGGGTGCGGAGGTGTCGATCGGTGTATGTCCGTAGCCTCGAAAGAGGAATCTTGGTCAACAAGCGGTCAAGGTCCGCTGATGCCAGCCCATCCACAAGACTCCACACGTCGCGGGCACGACGTTCCAAATCTACATCGGATAGCGTCAGCTTCTCTAGAAAAGCAGCAACACGGGCTCCCAGGTCCGCCGGATCTAGGAGCAGAGCTGCCAATCGGCGGGGAGCTACTGCCATCTCAAAGGCCTCCGCTTGGTTGCGAATTCGAGAGAAAGCATGTGGGTCGAGGGCGACATCTTCGAGGTGTTGCCCCTGCAATCTCGCCATCTCTTCTGCGAGAGCCAACCGGGTCAGCGAGGCCCTAGCCAGAAGAAGCAGTGCACTTGTGTCGAGACTCTGCAGACGGCGATGCCTTCGCGTGGCGTCGTCGCGGACAAGTGAAGCAAGGAATAGCAGCCGGCTGCGTCTTGCGTGGGGAGACGGCTCAACCGTAGGCGGCGAGAGGGGAGAGTACGCTTCTAGGGCAACCTCGCAGGCATTCAGGACCAAATGGAGTCGGTTGGAGTCTTCTTCGGATGTGCCAGCAGAGGTCGTCGTTTCGCCAAGGCAACGTTCCAGGCGTTTGAGCCAGGAGATGTCCTCACCACTAGGCCGGGGGTCGTGCGAAGACAGGGAGGCGTCTTCTGGAGTAGCAGGCGAGTCGGAAATCGTGTGGTCTGGCTCCATGTTTCACCTGTGACGGCACGCAGACGCGTTCGGAAATGATGGCCTTGGCGGAGAGGTACGCGCCACACGAGCCGACTGATATTCTATCACGGAAGCCTCAGAACACCAAAAAGAGCTGACTACGGCTGACAGGGGTCGCGCCGTTTGCTGAGGTCAGACGAGGCAGTGCGGCTTGTTTCTCGTAGATGCTTCGACGGGGGGTGGTGATAAGACGGGCTTGCCCGGGAGATGAGCCTCCGACAATAGGAAACGTCAACTTATCACCAGTGCTCTTTGGCTGACCAATGGTGCGTCTTCCCAAGCAGTGAGTGCTCTATTGGCAGAAGGTGAGTGTGGCGCGTAGAGCCTGAGGCCAGCTCCTGGACTTGGCCTGCGTTTTCTCAGGCTTTCAGTGGGCTGAGCCTGCCCTCCAGGCGTTTCTTCCCCCCTGGCCTCTGTAGCGCGGCCAGGTAGTCGCCTGGCTGGCGAGGGGCGTCCTTGGGTAGATATCCGAGCCTGTGGAGCCTCTGGCCCTCGCCATCCAGTTCGTAGGCTGCAAGACGCCGTTCGGCCCGACCGGAGGTGTCGACATGGTCCTCGAGCAGCACCTGGATTCGGACCGTGCGCGGTTGGTCATACTCGATCACTCGCTCGCCAAGGTTGTTCGCGTGATGGGCCCCGAGAATCACAATCTCGCTCATGGGCCGCGGTTGGGGCGCCGCGACCTGAGCCAGCACCTCCGACCGGAAGGCGTGGAAGGCAGCCGAGGCGGTAGCACCCGGCCGGTCGATGTCGTGGGCTGCGTGCCACACCGCCTGGGCCATGGCGCGGCGCTCCTGGGGATCAGTGTAGGTGCCGCTCCACGCTTCCAACTCCTGGATGGCGCTGACCATAGCCTTCTCGTCCTCAGCCTGCACGGCACGGGCCACTGCCCGATTGTAGGCCCGGACGTGCCTCCGGGCCTCGGCCAACTGCTCGGGCGTGAACTCGGCCGGCAGCATCCCCTGGAAGTGCTTCGGCGGCTGCGGCGCCCGCTCCCAAGCGCGGAACTGCCCGGTCACATGGTTCCACAAGCGCGAGACCGGGTCCGGGTTGGGTGAGAGCCTCGTCTCACGGGTGAAGATGTCGGGATCCTTGTGCAGATCGAGCCAGACCAGCTCGCGCCCCACGCGCTCGCGGACAGCGTTCACATACTCCAGGTTGGCGCCCGTATCGTACTTGAACTTGTCCACCTCGGCCTGTAGCTCCTCGGCCAGGCGGAGGATCACTTGCTCCCTCTGCTCGGGGGTGAAGCGCTGCGAGGCGTTGACGCGGGCCACGGTGTAGACGATCTGTCCCAGGTAGGAGTCCAGGTTCTTCAGCGCCTGCCGGGCATTCTGCTCCCGGTTGTAGGCGCGGGCAAGGTTGAATAGGTTGCCCTCCCGCTGTGCGATCCAGCCGTGGGCATCGAAACCGTGCGTCCCGGCGATCTCGACCGCCTGATCCAGGCTGCGCGCCGGATCGCCGGATATGTCCCCAAAAGTGCCGGCAAGCTCCTCCCTGGTTTCCGGCTCAAGGGATTGGGCATCCAGGTGGGCCGCCAAGTCGTGCAGGAATTCGTCGCGGTGCCCACCCTGCTGGATGGCGGCCGAGGCCAGCCACCGACGGTTCTTGTCTGTCACGACTTCGGGTCTCTCGGGCGCCACGTGTGTGGCCAGCCGGCGCTTGACCTTCGGCGTGGTCGTCTCCTGCCCCCAGCCCTCACGGCGCACCTGGTCGGCCAGCGGCGCCAGGTCGGACCAGTCGCGATTGGGCCTCGGGATCTCGGTCAAGGGCTTGTGACGGGTCACCGGCATGAGCTGGAAGACGTCGCCGTCAAAGTCGCCGCCCACCCGCTTGGCCGTGGCGTGGCTCATGAACACCGCGCCCTTGTGCTTCCCGGCGTAGCGGAAGAAGCGGGCCAGGTCCCGCTCATCGAGGCCCAGCTGCAAGCCGAGCCTGTGCACCGCCTGCCAGTCGACGTTGTGCCAGATCTGCACGTCGTGCCGGGTGCGGATGGGGTAACGGGTGGCCATGACCTCGCCGGGCGGTAGGTCGGGGCAGACCACGTACCCCTCGGGCAGCCAATCAACCGTGCCCCGGAACGAGTCGGGCAGGCCCATGAAGGCCGGCACCTTGACCCCGCCGCCCACCGCCAGGTCATGCCACGCCTGGCGCAGCCGCCGGCGCAGCCCGCTCTGCACGTAGGGGTGGTCGATCATCTCGCCGGTCACGTCGGCAGCCAGCACCTCCTCCAACACGGCCGGCTCGCGAGCGTCGGCCGCTTCCAGTTCGCCGCGCTCGGTCTGCTGCACTTCGGCGTCACGATCTTCACGCTCGATCTTCAAGAACTGGCGGGCGCCCTCGCTGGTCTTCATCGCCTCCAGGAGCACCGGGATCTGGGTGTCGGCGCGGGGGAAGATGCACTGCTCCACCAGCTCGGGGTCGAACCACTGCAGCGCCTGGTAGCTGAGCCGGGTGCGGCGTTCCTGGCTCCAGGCGACGAAGCCCAGGTGCACGTCCCAGGTGTGCTCGCCGAAGGCCGGTTGGTTGCCTTTGAAGGAGGAGTCGGGCAGGATCAGATCGTAGCCTCGGCCGTCCTCGTCCACGTCGGCCCAGTCCATCTGCTTGAGGGTGCCCTTGCCCACCAGGACCGTGTCCTCGTCAATCCGGACGCCGAGGCGGAACTGCCCGGCCTGGCTGCCATAGTTGCCGAAGATGCGAGCCAGCCGGATGCTCATCTTGCCGGCGCAGTCGCCGGTCCCCATCTCGCCCTCCTTGACCACCAGGACACGCACACCCTGCACGTGCTGGGGCGGCCGCAGGCAGGGGGAGGCCAGCAGGCCGCCGTAGGCCATGATCTTCTCGAAGGTGTCTGCCACCTGGCGGCCCACCCGGCGGTCGGTGTACATGAAGCGGCCCTCCTTGCGGGCGCCGGTAGCGACGTCCAGGGCCTGGCCCGGCTGTCCCTCTAGATCGCGGCTCAGGTCCTGTAGGGCCTTCTGCCAGTGGGCCTCGACCTGCTCGGGGGTGGAGCGCGGCGGGGGAGGCGGCATCTGGCCCAGGGCGATCTTGACGTCGGGGAACATGACCTGGAGCAGGGTATTATCCAGGTTGACGGGTGTCTCCAGGTCCTGGCCGGTGGCGACGTCGTAGACGGGCAGGGCGCGGCGCTGGCGGCTGGGGAGAACAGGCTCAGCTGCGACAGGAGTCGTCGGCTGCACCACCTCAGAAGGCTCGGGGAGTCCCGCGTCTGCCGGCACGGAAGCTGCATATGCTCCACCACCGGTTGCGCCTTCTTCCCGCAGCGGCGCGGCTTGAGGCGCCGGGATGCGATAGGCGATGTTTCTGCGGCCGGCGCCTGAGCTCTTGCCCCAACCCATCGGTGCCTCAGTGCCCTGCCCGGCCGGCGACCGCGGAGATGCCGTCATGGACCTGGCTCGCCAGGTAGGCCAGGTGCAGGAAAGCCTCGGCGGGGTCGGCTCCCTGGTTCAGCAGGTCTCCCAGGGTGGGGTCGCGCGTGCTGTCTGAGCCTGGCGAGAGTCCAAGCGAACCCCGGAACTCGCGTTCCAGGTGGCCGGTCCGCAGCCACCGCTCGAACTCGTTGGTGACGGCCTTGTCTGCGGCCAGCAGCTCGACGGCGTCGCGGGCGGCGATGGGCTCGAAGCCCAGTTGAGTCTGCAGGGCGGCCGCGAGGTCGGCAGAAGACGGAGCACTGGGCCGAGGAGGCAGCACACTTGGCTGGTGGCGCACGTCGTCCAGGAACTCGCGGAAGAGTGCCGCGCTTTCCGCCAGGATCAGGTCGGGGTGACCCGTGACCGGCTCCTTGATCAGGCGGGTCCCATCGCGCCGCAGCCGCACGCCGCGCTGCGCCAGGTAGTGGCAGGTGGTGTTGGTGAAGGAGGCCGTGGGGAATGCTCTGGCGAGCTCGGCCATCCTCTTCAGTGAGGCCACGCCGGTGACGAGCAGCCGCAGCTCCGGTGCCTGCTCGCGGATGACAGGCAGGCCGGCGGCCACGACGTTCCAGCCCTGGCGCTTGACCAGCTGCAGGTTCACCGTCAGGGTGTGAAAGCCCTGCTCGCGGGCGTAGCGGATCTGCCGCTCCAGGTCGAGGGGATGCCCCCACTGCAGGTGCGGGATAGGGATCAGGCTGCTGCTCTCCTGCATGCGCCGCACGGTCAGCCAGGTGCGCTTGATGTTGACGAGGTGCTCCAAGCGGGGACGGTCCAGGTAGATGGAGAAGTTGAGGCTGGTCGCCGCGTCGAAGCCCAGCGCCTGGATGTGGCCGAAGGCGTTCTCCTGGCGGTGAGCCAGCCACAGCCTCTCCAGGCAGTCGTCCAAGGTATTGCCGAGGCACAGCAGCAGGCTGCCCTCGCCGATGCCCCACTGGTAGCGCAGGCTGCGGGTGCCGTAACGCTGGGGGATGGCACGATGCGAGACGCGGCCCTGAGGTGTCAGCGTCTTGGCGATACCCACCCCCACCGCCGGCTCGCGCGAGAGCACCGATGGCACCTCCAACCCGTTGAGCAGTTGGGGAAAGAAGAGCGGCAGCTCGAACTCGGGCTGCGGCGCCAACTCCATGTCCAGGTCCAGGCCGTCGATTGTGTCGAGCCACGGCTGAATCTCACGGCAGCGCTCGGCGCCTTCGGATGTGCCCTGGCAGCAGGGCCCGAAGGCGGGGCAGGTTTGGCAGTCAGCGGATGGGTTCACGTCGTGACCTCCTTGTGGTCAGGGTCAGGGCTGGGGCACCCCCGTTCCAGGAAAAGATCGGATGACGGGGAGTTGCTCAGCAGCGTCTGCGGTGTCTCGGTCATGGCAACTGGTTCACCTGCAGGCCGTAGGTCTCACCCGGGCCGTAGTAGCCGTTGGCCGAGGTGATGTGCATGACTACCACCTCGCTGCAGGCCGAGGTCCACTCGATGCGCGCTTCGCCTCCGTCCGTGTCGTAGAAGGTGCCGCTGCAGGTGGGGATTGTCAGGTTGGTGGAGGCCCAGCCGCCCAGGCTGTGGGTCAGCACCTCCAGGTGGAGCCCGGTCCACACCCACAGGTGCACCACGTCTTCGTCGCCGTAGGGGTCAAGGCTGCGCCACTGGAGCTCGCCCACCCCGATGGCCGAGTTGTAGGGGGGATAGGGGTTGTCCGGCTCGTAGCCGTCGACTGGCGCGGGCGTGGGCGTAGCGGTTGGCAGAGGCGTCGGAGTCGGCGTTGGGGTGGGCGTGATGCCGCTGGGGCACTCGGCGTAGCCGAGCTGCGGCGTGGTCGTGGGCAGCACCCAGTCGCCCACCTGGTAGCCGTCGGCCAGGAGCGGGACCGGCGTGCCGCCGTCGTCCACTTGCTCGAACTCCAAACACAGGCCGGTGACCGCCCCGCCTACGGGCACGCCGTAGGCCCCGCCCGGGTTGGCGAACTGGAGGGGGACCATGATCCGGCCCGAGCCGTCGGGCTTGGCGTAAGGCGTGCCCAGGGTGAAGGTCGTACTGTACGGTACGGTCACGCCCCAGGCAGCGGCGATCTGCTGCGCGGTGACGCGGACGTCATCCACATAAGGGACGGGCGGCTCGCCGTAGGCGGCCAGGAGCCCCTCGGTGCATAGGATGCCTATCGCCTCATAGTCCGGGTCGGGCGCCGTCCACATCGAGTCCCAGATGAACTGCGCGGTGGCCAGCAGGTCGCCCCAGGCATTCAGCACGTTGGGGTTGCAGGCCAGCAGCGGTATGGCAAACAGGACGAGCAAGGCCAACCAGGACTGTTTCTTGTGTCTCATGCTTTCTTCTCCCTCACACTGCGGCGCAGGGCCTCCGATGAGCGGAAGACCGGGACGGGGTGCCCCTGCACCGTGTAGTGTCCTTTGCCCCCGAAGCGGCGGAGCTGCCGCCCGGGGTAGTGCTGTGCTTCGAAACGGCCAAATTCGGATAGGGCCACGGGCTCTCCGCTGGCCAGCGCCTCGGCGATGGTCTCCAGCAACGCCTCCAGCGCCTGGCGCATCTCGCGCTGGGTCAGGGATGTGCGTCGCGCGGCAGCGGCGACGAGCTGGCGCTTGTTCATTCCTTATCTTCCTCCCTGCTCCGCCATCCTGAGGCGACGCTCTCCTCGACGTCTGGCCTGGGCAGCTGGGCGTCGGGCTCGGGCGCCGTAGCCTCCAGTTCTCCCCTAAGCGTCAGGGGCTCCGTAGGCGGCACGCGGTCCAGTGCCCAGTCCTTGCGCCGGAAGAAGGGCGAGAATTCCGCGTGGAAGATGGCCTGCGCGGCCCTGCCTCCCTGGCTGAAGGCGGCGAACACCGTGGCGTGTCCCTTCTGCGGCTGCACCAGGTCGTCGGGCAGGAGCAGCGCCCGGCCGCGCAGGCTGGCCGTGGCGCCGTCCTGGCCGGGCTCGCCCGTCCCGCGACGGGACTGGGAGAGCGAGGTCATGGTCAACGTCTGCTGCCCGCTCAGCCGGCTGAAGAACTCGGCGGTACGTCCATCGCAGCCGCCAAAGACGATCTTGGTCGCCAGCCCGGCCAGCAGCCGGTCGGTCTCTCCCTTGGCGGGGTAGACGTGGTCAAACTGGGCCAGCGACTGGGCCGCGGTCAGCACCGAGATGCGGCGCTTGCGCACGAGGTTGATGTCGCGTACCAGCGAGTCCAGTCTGCCCAAGGCCGGGAACTCCTCCAGGATGAGCCCGACCGGCCTGGTCAGGGCGCCGCCGGCCTGTTCGCCGAGGTCGTCGAGTCGCATGGTCAGCACGCGGAGCACCGTGCCCAGGTAGGCGCCGTAGGCATCGGTGTGGCGCCGTGAGCAGCGCAGGATGAGGACGGTCGGGGTATGGGCCAATTGGGCGGCCAAGTCCAGGTCATTGCGGGCCGTGATCTGGCGCACGGCAGGGTCGGCCCAGGGGGCAAGCCCGACGTTGAACGCCTCGGCCATGATGTTGAGGGCCAGCTTGGGGTCCTGGGTGCGCATCGAGGCAGTAAAGTCGGCGGCCAGCTGCGCTGCACCGGGCGCTTTGCTGCCGGCGAGCTCCCGGGCCATGGCGTGCAGGTCCTCGCGGGCGGCCAGCACCTCACCCAGACTTGGATAGTGCAGCGCGCAGGCAGCCAGCAGGTTGACGGCAGCCCGAGCCCAGAAGGGATCGCCCTGGCCGTGGGCGTCGGACAGGAGCACCGCGGCCATGGCGCGGGCGTCGGCCACGTCTTTCACCATGTCGCACAGGTTCACGGCACAGCTCGCCTGGGGCTCGCTGGGGTTGTGCAGGAACAGGGCGTGGCCGGTGAGGCTGGCGATCCGTTCGACGTAGGGCTGGAGCTCGCCCTGGACATCGGTGATGATCAGGCTGTGGCCGTCGCGCATGCGGTCGGCGATGGCCGGGAGGATCGCGCACTGGGTCTTGCCCGAACCCTGCGGCCCGAAGACCGCTACACCGCGGGCGATGTCCTCGCCGCTCAGGCACAAACGGTTTCCCAGGCGTTGCCCTCTCGTGCCCCAATACCGGCCTCGCAGGGTCCAGCCCAGGCGGTCGGGATGCGACCAGCGGCGGAAGGTCTGTGGAGAGCAGAGGCGGGCGCTACCCAGGGCCTGGGCCTGGCTGGTGTCGCGCTCCAGGCGCTGACGGGCGCGGTCGCCGGGCCGGGTGGAGAAGGCGGTGTTGTACAGGACATACAGGAGTACAAGGCTGACAGCACACGCGCCCGCCGTAACTGTTTCCCAGGGGCGGAACTCGGGGGCGCCTATCACCGCCTCGGCCACGTCCTCGGCCGCTCCCCAACGAGTGGCAGGACCCGGCCTGTCGATTCCGGCCAGGCCCACCGCCAGGCCCACGGCAAGAAGAGCGGCTGCGGTGCAGGCGAGGAAGGCGCCTCGGTTCCTGCCAAAGAGGAACAGGACGAGCAGAACAACGGCAACGCCGGCCAGGACGGCCAGGGCGGGTGGGCTGATGGGCAGAGCGCGGTCCAAGGTCGACAGCAGTTTGTGGATCATGTTCCTTCCTCTCCTGTGGGCTCGCCGGGGCGCAGAGGGATGAACTCGATGTCGCGACCGCCGGCTGCGGGGTGGATCTCCCTCTGCGGTTCTCTCACCTGCTCGGGCGGCTCCTGCTCCCGCTCGAGGCCAAAGGCCCGATCGAGCTCGCGGTAAACGATCTCCTTGAACGCCTGCACCTGGGGAGGGTTGTTGTAGAGGGGCGTCGCCTCTCCCGTGAGGGGGTTCTCGGTCGCCGGGGCCAGGATCAGGTGGGCATGCATCTGCTCGCCGTAACTGCGTTCCGGGCGGTGCACGACAAAGCTGTACTCGATGGGACCGGCCTGCGGCCTGGCATCATGCTCCTGGCGCCACTCGTCCCACACTTGGATCGCGGTCCTGACGGCCTCGACGAAGCGGGCCTGCGGATCACCCTCGACCCGGGCCATGGCCTCCGGGTCAGGGGAGATGATGACCGAATGGCAGTAGGCGTGGCGGTTGGCCGGGCTGAGATCGTCCAGTCGGGCGACGATCTCCCCGTATCGGGTGCCGAGGCCGCCGTCCACCCAGCGGTCAGGCCCCCCTGCGCCGGGGAGGTAGTCATCCCGATCGTCGCGAAACTGGATGTACTTCAGCAAGTTGCGCACGTTAGGGAAGTGAGGGCCGCCGCGCTTATGCCGGGCGTAGCCAAAGTTGCAGATCGACTTCACGTCTCGGCCTCCAACACGGCATGGATCTCGTCCCTGGCGTGCGCGGCAAGCTGGACGACCTGGGACAGCACCTTGGAGCCTTCCATACCCTGCTTCATCTGCAGCAGGATGATGGCGGCCAGCAGCAAGGTGTCGGCGCGGGCCTGGCGCTTGAGCAAGCCCTCCTGGATGTCCATCAGCTGGCGCGCCACCCGGTTGCCCATCCGGCTGCGGCTGCCCATCAGGTCCTCTTGCACGTCCAGGTACTCGCGAATCGCATGGCGGATGAGGTCGCCGACGCTGGTCCTCTGCCGGTCTGCCAGCGTCTCCAGGTTCTGGAACAGGGCCGTCGTGAGGTGTATGGTGAGCTGGCGATCGTACTTGCGTGCGTCAGGTGGACTCATGGCCGTCGTCTCGGCGGNNAGGGGCGCACATCGGCGAGTCGCCGATGAGCCCCATGTGCGTGCGGGTACATGGTCAGGGCGAATGCCTGACTCCCTGGGGTGAGTGGCCCATGAAGGCGATGGCCATGGAGGTTGCGGGTCACTCCGAGTCAAGCGTTTTAGCTTGCTACCCCCGGCGTGCTGCAAAGCGGGGACTGCCACACCTGCGAAGCAGCAGGCAGGCCAAGCTGAAGCGCGGTGGGGGTGACGGCTCATCCTTCGACCGGTTCGCCTCAGGGGTGGATGCTCAGTCGGTCGAACCATCGGCCCTCCTCTCCGTCGTCTGTGGCTCTGAAGCGTGGGTCGTGCGTCTGGCTCTCCTCCGAAGGCAGGTGGCGATCAGGTCCACCGCCACCACAAAGGCCAGGGTGAGCAGGAGCGACATCAGGAAGTAGGTCAGTGGCGGCATTGCGCCCTCCTGTGTGTGCGTCATGCATCAGCCGTCTTGAGTGCCACGATCATGCCGGGCAGACGGGTAACGGCGGTATTGGGCGGCAGTTCCATCAGTTCGGCTGGAGAGACGGGCAACTGCCAGTCTGCTACAAGCATGGAGGCAAGCGCCTCTGTGCAGAGGAAGACAATCTCGCCCTTGGGCTCTTCCTCTCGGACGGGATATGCTTCCACCTCCTGGGTGTCCATGAGAAGGGAGAGCCTGGGGTCCTGCTGTGCGGTCTCGATCCATCGCTGCCCACGGTCGGCCCTGTGGAGATGGGGTTCGTGCAGGTGGAGAGACAGGCGGAGGTCTTTGTTGTCGACCAGGATACGGCTCAGGGTCAGGTCCAGCATCGCGCTCAGCAGGCGATTGTGCTCGGGAAAGTCGGCGTCGGTCATGGGTACCAGAAGAAGACTCGGCCCCCTGAGGTCCTGTCTGGGGTTGAGAAATGGTTCGACACACAGGCCCCGGAAGGGTCCTGTCCCCAGAGGCTTGAGTGCGGTGCGGACCGCAGACAGGATGGTCACCGCCTGAACGTAGCCCGCGTCGCCGTCAAGCAGCGTGAGCAGCTCCCGGCCCGACTCACCGGCGAGATCCCCTGCCTGTGCCAGGAACGAGCGCAGTGCCTGCGCCCTCTGACTCACCAGGTACAGGTCGGTGAAAGGCAGGTCATTCGCAGTACGTTGTGCGGTCGTAGCCAGGGCGCGGATCAGGTGGCCGGTGAACGATGCGATGGCGGGCAGGTGTACGTCAAGCCCCAAGTCGGCCAGGAATGTCTGAGTCGTGCTGACCACGGTCTCGACATCGCTGCCGGACCACTCCTCAGCCGAGACGATGGCTATGTGCGACGACCGGTAGCTGCTCTGTGGATCCAGCCAGTGGATCACCCTCCCTCTGGCCTGGCGTGCCATCTGCTCCAGGACGCGGCGATGTGGTGAGATGACGATCGTAGTCCATCCCCGGTTCAAGTCCTGGAGCGCCTGCTGCACCAGGAACGCTCCGGGAGCGCCGGCGGTGAAGAGTGGAACGCGGTAGCTCACAGCCAGGGGCTGCCCGCGGCCTGACTCGCCCAGAAGTCTGCCATCGGCGTCGGTTTGGTAGCTGCTCGGCGGTACAAGCTGCAGCAGCCTGGACCGGCTGGAGAAGGCGGAACCATCATATGTCGGCGGGAACAACCTGCTGGCTTGCACTCCGGCAGAGAGCTCGTCCCAGACCGGCATCCTCTGCCAGATTCGCATCAACCGCTTCGGGAGGGGCAACCTCACCCAGCGGCTGAGTGGAGGCTGCCGATCTGCCTTCAGCGTCATCGTGGCATACGCGCCCTGCCGGAAGTGGACCCTGACCCGCCTGCCGTCTCCCTCGGTGGCCCAGCGGAGCAAGTCGCTGCTCAAGGGACCTACGTGGAGAAAAAAGGAGCGCCCGGCAGGCTGCATCGCGTTCTCATCCCTCGATAGCCTGAGCTCCGGCAGCGCCCGCGGCAGCTGTGCTTCGACGTAGCGGTCCAACGCCTGCGGCAGCTCCAGGAATAACCCCTCGGCGCTTGCCTCCAGCACAAGGTAACCGGCACGATCCACCAGGTAGAGCAGCGTGGCCTCCAGCCGCTCGGTGTCGGCTCCCGGCTCCAAGTGGTAGCGGAGCTGCCAGCGGGTCAGGTCGCCCTCACCCGCCAGCAGCGCCAGGTAGCCGACCGTGAGCAGCAGCCCGGCCAGCCCGCCCAGGAGCGACCACCCCCCCGTGGCATTCCAGGTCAGCAGGGTCACCGGGAGTGCAGTTGCGCAGGCTGCCAGCAGGCGGATCAGGTTCCTCAGCGACATGTCACTCCGCCTGCGTCCCCTGCGCTTTTTCCTGGATGCGCGCCTGCAGCTCCCGGATCTTGGCTTCCAGGAATGGGATCCACAGCTTGATGCGGCGCTGCTCATACAGGTAGAGGCCTTGCGAGAACAACCTCTGCGGCCCGGCCGTGCGTGCCTTGCGTTTGGCCATGCGTTACCTCCTCGGGTTGGGTTTCTCTTGCAGGTAGGAGGTCAACATCTCAACCTCCGCCCGGCTTGCCTGGAAGAAGACGTGGTAGGGCTTGCTCTCGACGACCAGCACGCCTTCGCCTACCCCGGCACTGAGGATGACTTCCGCGTGGTGTCCGGTCAGCCCCAAGTTCTCGACGATGGCCGGGGCCGCCGTCTCGTCCACGCGCATCACCACCTTGACCAGGGCGTTCTCCAGGATGCGCCGCCCGGCCGGGGTGTCGAAGGTGGCCCAGTTCTGATCCAGGCACTGGATGCCCACCTTCCATGCCCGCACCCGCTTGGCCAGCAGCCCTGTCGCCGCAGCCAGCGCCGGGATCTCGGACAGGATGCCGAACTCGTCGACGACCACGTTGGTCGGAAGCTCCTCCCCCCGCCTCTGCCGGATGACCCGCTCGATGGAGGAGAGAAGGGCAAAGATGAAGGTGGGTTGGAACTCACCCTCGAGCTCGCTCAGGTCGAAGGTGACGATGGGGTAGCGGCGGTCCAGGTCGAGGCTGAGGGTGGTGTGGGCGTTGAACACCGAGGCCAGCGACCCACTGACAAAGCGCTCCAGGTCCTTCGACAGCTCGGGGGTGTCTGCCTTCAGCAGCACCGCCAGGTCTTCGAGCCGGGGCATCTCCTCGGGCACGAAGCGGTCGGTGCGCACCTGCCGTCGGTGGTACAAGTCCAGCAGGGCGCGGTCGACGACTGCCTTCTCGCCGATGGTCAGGTCGCGGCCCAGCAGCGACTCCAGCAGCACCACCACGTGGGACACCTGGGCGGCGGCGTTGTCGTGCACCACGTCCAGGACGTTGAGCGCAGTGCCTGCCCCCAGCCTCAGGAAGTTGTACCTGCCGCCCACCGCCTCGGTCACCTTGCGGAAGCTGCCCTGGGGGTCGACGAAGACGGTCTGCACCCCGAACATGCGCTCACGGTAGGCGCGCAGCCCGGCCATGAAGGTCTTGCCCGAGCCGGTGCGGCCCAGGACCACCTCGTTGTAGGCGGGCAGGCGGAACTTGTCGAGCCACAGGGGCGAGCCGGTGGCGCGGTTGACGGCGATGAAGGGGCCGTCGGTGTTCTTCGGCACCTCGTAGCCAAATGGACTCAAGAGGGCGACTCCGGGTGAGAGAAGGTTGCGTGACGCCCTTGCGACCGTCTCCGGGGCAGGGGATGGGCTGAAGAGGGCCATCGCCTCGAACTGGTGCATCCACGCCGGGCGCAGGTAGACCTGGTGCCGGGCGGCGGTGGAGGTGACCATCTCCACGTTGCGCTCCAGCTCGTCGCGGTTCTTGCCCTCGACCGCCACGGCGACGACCACCTGGTGCAGGCCGTCGCGCTCGTGCTGCACGGCGTGCAGGGCGGCCTGCACGTCCAGGTAGGCCTGGTCCTTCTCCGGGTCGGGCGCCTCGTTGCCATGCCTGCCCAGCAGGTCGGCCTTGAGCTTGTTGTGCGCCATCTGGAGTGTCCGCACCGCCCTGTTCGGGTTGACCGTGCGCACGTCGACCGCCAGCGACAGGGGGCAGGCCAGCCCCAGGAAGGCGGCGACCGTGCCGAAGCTGAGCTGGCCGCGTAGGTCGTATGAGTAGAGAAAAGCCAGGTACGGCTCACTGCGTCCCTCCCTTCTGCGCAGGGGATGGATGTGGCCGGGCGCTTCCCGGTAGGCAGAGCTTATGAGCGACGGCAGCCGGGGCACGGGCTGGACCGGCAGGCGCNNCTTCAGGTAGGCGGTGTGGATGATCTGCTCCAGGAAGCGGCGGTAGGCGGCGATCTGCTCGCGCGCCCGTGGGTCCTGGGCGGCAGCCATCATCGCCTTGATGCGCTCCAGCGGCTCCTCCAGAGGGTAGGGGCGCGAGTAGGCCAGCAGGCGGAAGTCGGATGACAGGGCAGCATAGAAACGGGCGAGCTGGCCCATCCTGGCCCACAGCTCTCCCTCGGAGTATCGGGTCAGGTCGAAGGAGCCGACGCGGAAGACGGTCCCCTGGGCCATGTCACTGCTCCCCGTAGACGATGGGCTGCCCCTCGGCGTCGCGCAGGACGAGCGCGCCCTGGGCGACGGGGAGGGGACCCTCCTCGGGCTCGACCGTGTCGCCGGTGGCCTTGCGCACCAGGTAGGCGACGGCCAGGGGGACGAAGCGGTAGAGGGCCAGGCCCTGGACCTGCACGGCGACCAGCGCAACGCCCGCGGCCATGCAGGCCAGGGTGACCAGGGCGCCGCCGCCGATGATGTGGCCGAGCAGATACCCGCCGAAGGCGGCGACGGCGTGCTCGACGGTGACGAACCAGACGACGGTGGCTTTCTGGCGCATGAACTCCGATGGCACCTGGTACATAGATCGTTCCTTTCTTCGGAGTAGGCGATGGTCCGTGGCCGGCGCGGGTGCAACCGGCCACGGAGCATGGCTATCCCACGATGGCGGCGGCCAGGGTGGGCAGCAGGAGCAGGATGATGCCGCCGATGACCATCATGGCTACGGCGCTGCGGTTGTTGGCCGACCACTCGGGGGCGACGGGGCGCAGCAGGAGCGCCACGGCGACCACCGCCAGGCCGATCATGGCAAAGCCGAGGCGGTACTGCATGATCAGGTCGAGGATGGTGTCCAGGATCGGGATTCCGGTCATGTGCTCTTGTGTTCTCCTTCCGTTCTTTCAGATTCGTGCGTTCGGGTCTTGCGATGCCGGGACTTGGTGCCCCAGCACTTTGGGTCAGGGCATGGTTGGGGCGATCACCTCCTCTCTCGTGTCGACGGGCACCGCCCAGATCACCAGCCGCCGGTCGGTGCCGTCGTCGTTCCCACCCAGCAGCAGCAAGGTGAGCCCGGTCCGGTGCTGGGCGAGGGCCTCGATCTCGTAGGTGCCGACCAGGCGCTTCTCGGCGATGCGATAGGCGTGCGTCCCTGCCACATTGTCGCGCAGGGTCAGGGTGTCGCTCACCGAGAGCGAGGCGGCCAGCTTGCCGTTGTCGCGCGTGTAGGGCAGGCCCAGCGCGACATTGACGTAGGTCCCGGCCAGCCAGGAGACCTGCTGCGGATCGGGCACAAAGGCCCAGTAGCCGTCGCGCAGGCCGGTCGGCACAACCGGGAAGTAGCGGCCTGCGGCCTCCAACGAGACTGGGATCAACGATTCGGGCTCCAGGGTCACCTGCACCGGCTTGACCGGGATCTCTTCCGGCGGCACGGTCGTCGGCGTGTAAGTCGGCGCCGGTGTCTGGGTCGGAGTCGACGTCGGCGTGGCCGTCGCGGTCGCGGTGGCCGTGGGCGTCAGCGTTTGGGTGGGGATGGAGACGCGCACCGTGAGCGTCGGCAGGGGGGTGGGCCTGGCCGGAGTGCCCGAGCTGCCGCCGTAGACGATGAGGAGGACGATCATGGCGACAGCGAATGCCCCGGCCCAGGGAGCAGCCTTGCGCAGCCGCTCCCGGCGCAGGTCGGCGTCGTCGACGAGAAAGCCGGCATCCACCGGCAGGTCGGGCGGGCTGGCGTAGACCATCTTCTCGCCGTCGTCGTCGACCACGAACCCTCGCTGCGCCTTCTCCAGGAGGTCCTGGGCAATGGCCAGCTCCTCCTCGTCCGAGGCGGTGCCTGAGATCGCCTTCCGGTAGTATTGCTCGAGCAGCTCGCGTTCTTCTTCAGTCTTCATCTTCTGGTCCTCCTACGGGATCCGGGACGGCAGCTGGACGGGCGGGACGGCCACGTTCAGGGTGGCCTCCTCTCCGCGCAGGCTGACAGCCTCGGCGCGGCCCAGGTGTGGGACGAGCAGGGTGTAGCTGCCGGACGGCACCTTCGCCAGGTGCACCTGGCCCTGGGCGTCGGTGACGCCGGACCAGACGCGGCCGGGGTTGGCCCGGGACTGGAGCCGGACGCCCATGCCCAGCACCCCCTCCTGTGGGTCGTACGCGTCGTTCCGGTCCTCGTCGACAAAGACCAGGACGTGGACAGTCGCCTTTCCCGATGCCGAGCCGCCGCTGCCTGCTGATCTTGTGGGTGTGGTGGTGGGTGTGCTCGTCGGGCCGGCAACGGTGACCACCACCTCGACCGTCTCGTTGCCGCCCGGGGCCAGGACCTTGAGGGTGTAGACGCTCGTCTCCGTCGGGCAGACCTGTCGCTCCTCCTGGCCGGTGACCCCTACCTGGTTGCCGTTGGGGTAGACCAGGTAGACCTCGCTGGCGCGCTCCACCGACCAGCGCAGCGTCACGCAGTCGCCCGGGTGCTCCACGTGGTCGGGCGTGGCGGAAAAGCTGACCACCGGCTTCTGCGGCGTGGAGGTCGGCGCCGGCGTGCTCGTCGGCTTCGGGGTGGAGGTGGGCACCGAGGTTGGTGTAGACGTGGGCGCGGTGGTGGGAGTCGGAGTCGGTCCAGAGGTCTCGCCCGCGTACAGCTCGTAGGTTTGGGTGGTGCTGTACACCCCCTGGCTCGTCACGACCGTGATCAGCGCGTCGCCGGTGGCAGGCGCCTCGAAGACGATGCGCGAGGCCAGCGGCTCGGACCCACCGTCGTCGTCCTGGTAGGTCGTACCCGCGATCTCGACGGTCAGGATCGTGTCCACGAGCAGTGCCAGCTCCTGGGTATGGACGTCGTACCAGTGCCCCGCCTTGACCCGGAAGTGGGCATAGTCCGCGTCGTCGTCGGGGTAGAAGGAGCGGACCTGCGTCTCGCCGTTGCCGATCCAGGGCGGGTCGGGCCAGTCCGGTTCGTACGGGTCGCCCGCCTGAGCGTGAGCGTTTGGGAGCAGGAGGCAGGAGCCCAGAGCGGCCAGGGCTGCCACGGTCGCAGCGATCACGATCACGTGAGATATCTCTCGGCTCCTGCCCCCTGCTGTCGAGGGTCGTGTGAGTGGCTTCATTCTGTTTCCTCTCCTCGGTGGATGGTGTCCAGCACGTCCTGCCCGTACTGCTCGAGTTTCCTGGGTCCGACGCCCTTGAGGGCGCCCAGCTCTTCCAGGGTCTGCGGCCGGGCGGCGACGATGCGCTTCAGGGTGGCGTCGGGGAAGACGTAGAAGGCCTTCTGCCCGGCCTGCCGTGCTGCCTCCTGGCGCCAGGTGCGCAGGCGGGCAAACAGCGCCGGATCATATGCCTCTCCCGGTGCGGCAACCGCAGTGTCTGCGCCTGGTATGGACCCGGTGAGTACCTCCTGGGTATGAACCGCGGGTTCTGCAGCCATGCGGGATGTGGGGGGCAGAGGCTGCGGGCCGGCAAGGTCCGCAGCGGTGGCGGGAGGTGTCTCCCAATCCGCGGCCTGCGGCAGGGTTGCGGCCGCCGGGCTGCTGGGCATGGCAGGCCGAGGCTCGGCGGGCCGGGGGATCTCGCGCAGCGAGACCTGGGACGCAGCGCCCAGGCCAATCAGCCCCTCGACGATTCGGTCGGTCGTCTCCGGGTCGTCGGTAGCGGAATCCCACTGGCGCATGCGCTCCAGGCGTCCCTCGCGGAACTGCTGCGCGGTGAGCCGTGGGTTCTGCTCCACGCTCTCTCCGACCGTCTCGACCAGCTGCCTGCCCATCTCGTTCGCCAGCCCGGCATCCTGCATCTGCCCGACCACGGCCTGGGCCTGTGCGGCGCGCGGGCCGAAGGTGTGCTGCGTGTCCGCTCCGAGCTCCTGCTGCAGGGCAGTGTCCAAGCCCCCCGAGACGCCGACTGCCTTGACCGCCCGGGCAAAACCCTGGCGGACCTGGCGGCTCGGCAGGGTGCGTTCCGTCGTTACACCCAGGGCAGCAGCCTCGCCAACGGTGAGGCGCTGCTCGGGCGGCAGTGCAGCCTGTTCCTGGGAGAGCACTGCCGCAGCCTCCGGTTCGCGCTGCACGACCTCCTCGACGAACTGCGGGTCCAGACTGCCGTCGGGGAGTACAGGCGAGCGGCCCTGTGCTATCCACTGGAGCGCCTGGGCGTGGCTTGCCCGGGCCAGATCGGAGGCCGCGTTCTCCACATCGGGCGAGGCGGGCTGCAGCTTGGCGGCGACGTCGCGGATCTGCTGTGCGCTGCCCGGCGCCCAGCCGGATAGCTCCTGCGGCTGCGCGTCAGCCAGAGCCTGCGGCGGGGCGTCAGGGTCCGGCGCGGCGGAGGACCCGCCTGCCAGGAGCAAGGACTGGAGCGGGGCCGTGCTCACCGGAGCGCCTGTCGAGGGATCGGCTGGCGTGATGGTCGGCACGGATGATGTGCTGGCACTTGGCGAGGTTCCAGGAGCCGACGGCGGAACGGGCACCAGCAGAGGCGACTGGGTTGCGGCTGCCGAAGCACCGCCCGGTATGGTCTGAGTCTGACCGCCCCCGGAGTTCTGAGCGCCTGCCACGGCACCCGAGCCAGAAGGTTGGGCAGCGGAGCCCGCCGATGGGACCCCTGGCTGCGAGGCGGAAGAGGACGTCCCGCCAGTCCTGGGCTGCGCCGGGTTGGGCTGGGCTGAGCCAGGGGTGGGCGCCGGCGGCGGACCGCCTGCCGGGCTCGGTGCTGCCCCTCCAGCGGCGTAGGGCTGCGTGGGAGACGGCCGGGTGGAACCTGGCCCGGATGGGGGTGTGGCAGGCGATGTGCCCGCAGTCCCTGTCGAGCCGGAAGAAGATGAGCTCCCCGAGCGGGAACCGGTCCCGCGTGAGCCACCGCGCAGCGTCTGCACGCTGGCCATCACGCCGGCACCGGTCATGAAGCCTTTCCCGGCATCTTGGCCCAGAATCGTGGTTGTGGCGTTGCCCATCAGCGCCAGGCTGCCATAGTCGGCCCCACGGGACGCAGCCAGCGCGCCCACGACCGCCCCTGCACCCCCGGTGGTGGCGGCCATGGCCGCCTGCACGGCGGCGCGGGCGCCCTGGACCGGAGCGCCGAGCGCATGTCCCGCGGCGCCGATGATCCCGCCGCCCGAACCGGCCAGGTAGGGGTTGGGCGCACCCATCAGCGTCTGCCCGACTGCACCGCCGCCGATCATTGACGCAGCCACCCTGGATTCAGGGCTGGGCAGCGCCGCTGCGCCTCCTCCGCCTCCACCCGACAGGCCCAGCGACGCGCCGATGCTGCCCACCGATTGGCCGACGAAGCTGATGTTCGACAGCAGGCTGCTGAGCGCTTCTTTCGCCATCACCAGGCACAGGAGCAGGTCTACCAGGGCCACTGCCGCCATGGCCGTGAGACTGCCGGTGGCGACCGAGAAGAGCCGGATCACCACCGCGGCCAGGGTCAGGAGTACCACGCTCTTCAGGAAGATGGTGATGTAGTTGCGGATGACTCCGGCCGGAAAGCTCTCCAGCGGCAGGTAGAAGGCAAAGATGGCTGCCACGGGGAAGAGGACGAACATCATCCCTGCCGCCAGTCCCAGGCAGATCTGCAGCGCACCGTAGGCCAGGAGGAGAAAGGCGATGACCAGGCCTAACAACTGGGTGCCCAGGGCATCCTGAGCGTAGGTCAGGACCTCCCAGGGGTCGCCCACCGGGTTGTTGGGGTCACAGGCGGGGCTGCTGTACAGTACCGGTGGGTTGTAGACGCAGTGGTCGTACAGGTCGCGCACCGACTCGGTCCCGCCGTACGGGATGCCGTCGGGCAGGGTGGTCAGGCTGGGGTCGAGCACGTCGGCCGCGCTGGTGCCGGTGATGCACAGGAGCTGGTCCACGACCCCGCCCGAGCAGCCGGGGATGGCGCCGGAAGATACGGCGGAGGCGATCTCCTCGGCCAGGTCCACGCGAAAGGTCTCCAGTGTGGTGTAGATGTTCGGCGCATTGAGCAGGAAGGCCTGTATGACGACGCCCCACAGGACGATGCGCTGAAAAGAAACGAGCTTCAGGTCGGGCCAAAAGGGCTTGGCGATGAGGGACAGGCCGAACAGGCCCAAGCTGACCATGAGGCTGCCGCGGATAACCTGGTGCACGCTGCCGGCCATGATGGCGTTGAGCGCCTCGGTGATAACGTTGCCAAAGAGGGCGGAGAAGTCCTGGGCAAAGAGGGCGACCGTGCCGCACAGCTTGAGGATGCCCCAGAAGAGCACGCCGCCCAATCGAGCGGTGTCCTGGAGCGTCTTGACAATGGTGGTCATCAAGCTGTCGATGGCGTCCTGCAGCCAGCCGGGGATGGCCAGGAGGGTGCCGGTGGAGGCGTGCGCCGGGGCGGGAAGGACGGCCGACAGGATGAGCAGGGCCAGACAGCCCAGAGTGATCAAACCAACGGTTCGTGCGACCCTGCCTGCTCTCATTCTCCTGTCTCCTTCCGGCCTGCCTCTAGCAACTTACCTCCTGCTGCCTGCTTCGCGTATCGCTCAGCCAGCGCCCAGCGGATGACATCGCTGCGGGTGACCATGGCCCGCTCGGCCTCCTCGACCAGCAGTGTGTAGAGGCCGAGAGGGACGTGTGCCCCGACATACACCCTGGGGCTGTGCGGATCCGCGGCTGATTTGAGGTCTTCTGCCATTGTTTTCCTTCCAAGCGACTGGGGGCAGCATATCACGCGCGGAGGCCGAATGGAACCCTGGAGAATACCGGGTTTTTCGTGCTGCAGGGGTGCTACCACCTCGTTTCTGGCGTGGCTCGGAGCATCCAGGGTGTAGGTTTGCGAGAAAGGTAGAGCCCCTGATTGCTCAGAGGCTCTACTTGCCGGGCGGTCGGCGGCGGGCGTGCGGCAGGTCGTATTCAGTTGTCTGTGCGATGGCCAGTCGCAACTAGAATGGCAGCGAGTCGTCCTCCTCGTAGCCTTCGGGCGGCGCCTCGGTGCTCGGCGCACCGCCACTGGCTTCGCGCTTGCCCAGGAACTTGACCGTGCGGGCCGTCACCTCGTAGCTGGCCCGGTGCTCGCCGTCGTTCCCTGTCCAGATCCGCGGGTTCTGGGCGCCGTCCACCGGCTCCCCCCGCAGCTCCCCCTCAACAAAGACCTGCAGGCCCTTGCCGGCGTACTGGTTCACCGCCTCGGCCAGCTTGCGCCAGCAGGTGACGCGGAACCAGGTGGTGAGCTCCCAGTTCTTGCCGTTGATGGACTCCTTCCAGCCCTGGGGGCACGTGGAGACGCGGTCCTTGGAGATGGCCTGGCGGGTGGCGACGGAGAAGTTGGTGACGGGCGTGCCGTCCTCGGTGTAGCGCATCTGAGGTTCTTGGCCGATGAAACCGATGAGAGTGATTCTGTGGAACATGGGAATGCCTCCTTATCGTGATATAGTTTGTTGGCAGGTTGCTCCATACCTGCCGTGTCCCCCAACGCGGTAGCGTTCCTGGTTGAGCCCACAGAGAAATGGACGACAGTCTGCGATGGCTCTGGCTCAGGAACCAGGTGGACCGGCCTGACGTGCCTTCCGGACAAGCTGACCATCTGCGCAGGACGGATCAGGAAGAAAAAGAGAGAGCCCGATCCTGGTGTGGGGATCGAGCTCTCTCTGCGTGGCCTAGTGTCCCAGGACGCGGACGATTTCCTCGCGCGGGATCTTGACCAGGTCGGCCCTGCCGAAGGCCTTCAGCAAGCCCCTGGCTTCGTCGATCAGCGGGCGCAGGTTGGACGCCTTGACCTGCCAGCCCTGGGTGACCTGGCCCACGACGAGTTGTGAGTCGGTGTAGACCAGGACGCTGTAGGCTGCCGGGCTGCGGCCCGCCTTCTGGATGCGGCCGATCAGATCCTTCAGCGCCGCGATCAGGGTGCCGTACTCGGCCTCATTGTTGGTCGCAGTGCCGAGATCCAGGCGAACAGTCTGCTTGTGGCCGTCTCGCGAGGCCAGGTGGTAAGATCCGAATCCGCGGTTAGCAGCCCCGTTGCCCCGGGAACCGCCATCGGACAAGACGAGATAATCATGCTCGAACACAGTGCACCTCCGTAGTGGGATTGGATTGGACGGGCAGGCAAGTGCCAGTCCGCGCACCTTGACACGGTAGTGTCCTCATCCCATCCCTATGGAGCGGCTTGCCAGGAAATAGACGACAATCTTGACCGGTCGTGGGAGTTGTGGCATACTCACTGTTGCAGCAAGCAACATGGCTGTCGACACGCGGCAATGTCAAGCCCGGCACTTGGCTGGGTCGGGAGATGCTATATTGGCTAGCCCCGGCCAAGGTCTGCTGCGTGCGGTCGTGCCGACAGGCATGCAGTTGTGGGGGATAAAGCCATGAAGCGTCCATTCTTGGCGATGCTCTTCGTGATTTCTGTGTGCTTCGTGCCGCTGGCAGCCTGCGGGCCAGCGCCAATGCCGACGGCGGTTGCGGTGGTCGCGACCGATACCCCGGCGCCCACTGAGACTGCAACGCTGACGTCGACCCCGACACGCACGGTCACACCGACAGCAACAGCCACAGCGACGACAACACCTACTCGCACCGCAACGGCTACAGCAACGAACACCGACACGGCCACACCCAGTCCTACATCAACGCCGAAGCCAAGCGCGACGCGAACGGCGACACGCACGGCCACCCCAAATCCAGATCCAGACAAAGATGGTATCCCTACATCGGAAGAGCGTCAATACGGCAGCAATCCGGTAGCTGCGGAGAACTGGATGGACTATGGCTATCTCGCCACAGTCCTGAACACGCCCGCCAAAGTCATGCTGTTCGAAAACAAGCACCTGAGGTTCATAACTGAGACTCCGGGGACTTTCTACTCGCCGGAAGAGCTTCTCAGAAGAGGCGGCGGTGACTGCGATGGTAATGCAGTCTTCGCGTGTGACCTCTTGCTCAGGAACGGCTTCGCCTTCATGGGAGAAAGCGATGCGCTTCCCGGGGCTGCTCCTCTGAACGTGGAGTGGGTGCAATCGGATCCCAGAGGGGGACATGCCGTCTGCGTGTACCGAGAGCCAGGACAACCCTTCTTCTACATAGACAACACCATGACCGAGTGGGGCATTCGGCGCGGGCCATTCAACTCCATCGCCGAGATCGTGCAGGACATGGCGACCAGATCAAACGGCAACTGGCGATGGTATGGGTTCTTCACGACTGACTATCAGTTTGGCTTCAAGCGGGTAGACCGCTAGTGTCCCGAGCCCAGCGAAAAAGGTAGAGCCCCTGATTGCTCAGAGGCTCTACTTGCCGGGCGGTTGGCAGCGGGCGTGTGGCAGGTCGTATTCAGTTTTCTGTGCGATGGCCAGTCGCAACTAGAATGGCAGCGAGTCGTCCTCCTCGTAGCCTTCGGGCGGCGGCTCAGTGGTCGGTGCACCGCCTGCGCCTTCGCGCTTGCCCAGGAACTTGACCGTGCGGGCCGTCACCTCGTAGCTCGCCCGGTGCTCACCGTCGTTCCCCGTCCAGATCCGCGGGTTCTGGGCACCGTCGACCGGCTCTCCCCGCAGCTCCCCCTCGACAAAGACCTGCAAGCCCTTCCCCGCGTACTGGTTCACTGCCTCCGCCAGCTTGCGCCAGCAGGTGACGCGGAACCAGGTGGTGAGCTCCCAGTTCTTGCCGTTGATGGACTCCTTCCAGCCCTGGGGGCAGGAGGAGACGCGTTCCTTGGAGATGGCCTGGCGGGTGGCGACGGAGAAGTTGGTGACGGGCGTGCCGTCCTCGGTGTAGCGCATCTGAGGTTCTTGGCCGATGAAGCCGATGAGCGTGATTCTGTGGAACATGGGAACGCCTCCTTATCGTGATATGGTTTGTTGGCAGGTTGCTCCATACCTGCCATGTTCCCCGACGCGGTAGCGTCCAAGGACTTGCCCCACGGAGAAATGGACGACAATCCGGAGCCGGCCCGCTTCGGCATCAGGGAACACGATCATCCTCATCCGTGCAATCCAGGATACCCTGCTGTAGGGCCAGGGCCACCGCGTGGGCGCGGGAGCGCGCACCAAGGCGCGCCAGGATCTCGCCGACATACCACCCTACGGTCTTGGGTGACAGGTAGAGTAGGTGGGCAATCTCGCTGTCCGGCGCGCCTTGTGCCACGAGCACCAGGATCTCCCTCTGGCGGTTGGAGAGATGGAGCGTCTTGTGCTGCGCGCCGTGCGGCTCTTGTTCAGGTATCACCGGATTGGCCATTGTCATCCCTCCTATCGTGTGCTTCTGGGCCGCTGTCCCCCCACGCCATCGGAAGGGGCTGCAGGACGGCCTTCCTTCCGTCTCACCCGTGAGACGGGACCGCGACAATAGGGTTCGGGATCTGTTGTTGTCTGTTCTTCATCCCGCGAGGAACGATCAAGATCGACAACAACAACAGATCGTCGCCCTTGCGTCTCACCAGTGAGACGGAAAGGGCCTTCCGTCTCACGTGCGAGACGGAAGCGGTCCAACTACAGGGCGGTGCCTGGCACGGCCAACGAGGCCCAACGCAGTTCAAGGCCGGGAGCCGTATCAGTTGCCAGGGCCGCCCCATGCTCTTGCGGGCGTGTCAGGTGTGTCAGCGCCGTTCTGCACGGGGATCATCTATGCCCGCGCGACGAACGTGATCTTGACGTCACCGCGGGCGTGTCTGGCCACAGTACGCTGGATCACCGGCATCAGCCGGTTCTGCAGCCAGTCCACGGCGTAGGCGTGCCGGACGGCGATGGTCAGGTAGCCTTCGCCGGCTTGGACCACCTGGCTGCCGCGCAACCAGGTGTCAAAGGTGGCGCGGGTCATCTGGAGCTGCAGCTCGTTGAGGCAGTATGCCCAGAGCCGGAGTGCCTCGGCGGGCGCGGGCTCCGGTTCCGGTTCGGGCGGTTCGTCCTCTTCTGGATCCTCTGCCTGCAGCTCCTCCTGTTGCTGCTCCCACTCTCTCAGCCGAATTTGCTCCTGCGCGGCACGCAGGAACTCGTCGGGAGGGGGTGCGCCGCCTTCGAGCTTCAGGATGACGTTACCGATGGGATTGGTGAGGCTCCGGCGGTACCGATGCCCGGCCCACAAATGCCAGGCGTGCACCCAGATAGGGTCGATGTCCAGGCGGGCCAGTTGGGCTCGCTTGGGATTCTCGACGCCGATCTCGGCCAGGGCTTGCAGCAGAGCCTCGTTTGTGGCCGGCTGCCCGGAAGGCGGCACCGTGCTCGCCGCCTCCTTCTCTGGCGTCGCGGCGCATCGTGGCAGAAGAGGCCGGATGACGATCCTCCGGCCGGCCTGATCGACGCGGAGCCAGTGCATATCGCGGAGTTCCTTCAGGTGTCGGTAGAGTGTGCTGCGCGCGCGGCCGGTGAGCTCGGCCACCTGCTCGGGTGTCAGGGCCGGGCTGCGTTCGTAGTCGTAGGCCCAGCACAAGCCCAGGATGCGGATCATAGTCACGATCAGCGCGTCGTCGACCCGGGCGTAGGCGATGGGCACCGGGGAGTTGACGTAGGATGGCGGGAGCGCGTCTCTCACGGCTCGGTCGGCTCCAGGAGCATAGCTGCGCCGTCGACCGCTTGGGCCTCGCCCAGGGTTGGCAGGGTAAGCTCCAACTGAACTAGGGACGAGTGGGCGTAGCGGATGGATATGAACAGGTCAATGAGCTCCACCAAGAGCACATCCACGTCGCGGTTGTGAGGAACCCGCAGGAATCGGGTGCGGCCGCGCTGTATCATCGCCGTGGCCTCGGGATCCAACAGCGCAGCCAGGCGCCGCGCGACCTCGCCGTCCTGGATGAGGATGTCCTGGCCGGGGAGGGTGTGCAGCACGCCCATCTCGCCGCCGGCAAGCTGGCCGAGTGAGAAGTAGCGTGGCTCGGTCATGCTGGCCTCGGCAGTTCCTGCGCAACGTGAACCGCTGCGGTGGGCTCGCTGCGAGCTGCTCTCTTCTCGCGAGCGAGGTTGATCAGCAGGCGATATACCTGCGCGAGGGCTTGCCGCGTGTCTTCTGAGTACTCTGGCTCTTTCGCCGAGTCCGCTGCATTGGCATTCATGGTTTCCTCCCACATCGACCGGATTTCGTGGCTGTCACGGGCGCCGCGTTCCGTGCGCAGCATATCACGCCGGGGCGGACACGTTCGGACACGTTCAGACACGTTTCGGGACACGTTTTGTCGTGGAGTACCGCGAATGCGACACATCAGGACACGTTTCGTCTGCCAGGCGGGGGTTGACGCTATCGATGCGGCGGAAGCTGTGGTATAATCCCACCACGATGTGATCCCAGACAGTCTGAATCGCCCATGGGGTGAATCCATGCCAATACGCTCGTCTGAGAAATGGGGGGGAGGCCTTCGTGGCTTGTTTATGTTGCGGCCGGATGTGGTGTTCTTGAATCATGGGTCATTCGGCGCATGCCCCCGTGCGGTCTTTGAGGAGTATCAGCGCTGGCAGCGTGAGCTGGAGGCGCAGCCTGTTGAGTTCCTCGGCAGGCGGTTTGCTGGGTTGATGCGCGAGGCGCGCGAGACGCTGGCCGCACACGTCGGCGCCCAGACCGACGACCTGGTCTTTGTGCCCAATGCGACCACCGGGCTGAACGTAGTTGCCCGGTCACTACCCCTTGAGCCCGGAGATGAGGTGCTGGCGACTAACCACGAATACGGAGCCCTCGATCGCACATGGCGCTTCGTGTGCGGAAAGCGAGGGGCGACCTACATCAACCAACCAGTACCGTTGCCACTGGAATCCCCCGAGCAGGTGGTCGAAGCGGTCTGGGCCGGGGTGACTTCGCGAACACGCGTGCTCTTCCTGAGCCACATCACGTCGCCGACAGCCTTGACGTTCCCGGTCGCGGAGCTGGTGCGCCGCGCGCGGGAGGCCGGCACCCTGACGGTGATCGACGGCGCACACGCACCGGGTCAGATACCTCTCGATCTGGATCGTTTGGGTGCCGACTTCTACTCTGGCAACCTACACAAGTGGATGTGCAGTCCGCCCGGCTCGGCGTTCTTGCACGCCCGCCGCGACGTGCAGCATCTGCTGCAGCCGCTCGTGGTGAGCTGGGGGTGGAATCGGGGAGATGAGGTTGCCGGTCTGCTGGACCTGGGGGACAGAACGAGTCGTTTCATCGACGAGCAGGAGTGGCAGGGGACGCGCGACCCTGCGGCGTACCTGGCCGCGCCTTCAGCGATCCAGTTTCAGGAAGAGCACGATTGGCCGCGCGTGCGGGCGGGATGCCATGAACTGCTGCGCAAGGCCCGTCGACGGATCGAGGAGTTGACCGGCCTACCTGGAATCTGCCCTGACTCGGCTGAGTGGTATACGCAGATGGCGGCGTTCCCGCTGCCACCGTGCGATGCGGCGGCCCTGCAACGCAGGCTGTACGACGAGTACAGGGTCGAGGTGCCGATCATCGAGTGGAACGGCCGACAGCTCGTGCGCGTGTCGATCCAGGGGTACAACACAGCGGAGGACGTCGAGGCGCTACTGCAGGCTCTGCGGTCACTGCTGCTCTAGACCTGCCCGCTGCGTCCATGCAGCAGTGGGCCGGGAGGTGAGAGTGCCTGCGGCCAGACTATGAGATCCGCCTATTTCTGGCCGTTCTTTCTTGTACCGAGGGGGAGAACAGCAGTCCACATCAGCGCGTTTACGGTATTGTGTACAGAACCACAAGTGGATGAACTGTCCACCCGGCAGCGCGTTCCTGTACGCGCGGAAAGAGGTACAGCACCTCATTGAGCCGCTGGTGGTAAGCTGGGGATGGGAGCCGGAACGAACCAACCTGCTGGACCTGGACGGCAACGCCTCGCGCTTTGTCCTGGAGAACGAGTGGCAGGGCACCCGCGACCCCGCCGCTTACCTCACTGTCCCCTCCGCCATCCAGTTCCAGGCCGAGCACGACTGGCCGCGGGTGCGGCACGAGTGCCACGAGCTGCTGCGCCAGGCGCGGCGCAGAATCGAGACCCTGACAGGCCTGCCGGGGATCTGCCCGGATTCCCCGGAGTGGTACGCACAGATGGCGGCGTTCCCGCTGCCGGCGTGTGATGCCGCGGCGCTGCAGCGCCGGCTGTACGATGAGTACCGCGTCGAAGTGCCGGTCATCGAGTGGAGTGGCCGGCAGTTGGTGCGGGTCTCTGTGCAGGGGTATAGCACGCTGGAGGATATTGACGCACTGGTGCAGGCCCTTGAGGCCCTTCTACCGCAGGTCCATCTTGCCAAGTACGATGCAGCAGCGGGTGGGGAGGACAGGCGAACCTAAGCTCAAGCCGTGCGACCTACCCACCGTGCGCGTTCTTACTGCTCTACAGATCGCCTGCTGTACCCGATTTGGATCCTTCATGGTGCCCCGAAGGGAGCATGGGCTGATGTACTCAGACTCAAGGACAATGCTCTACTCTGCGCTACGCCGCTGCGTGTTGACACGTTGCCATCTGGGCGATATAATGGTGGCAGAGAGGATCACGTCATAATGCATGAATCCGACCGAAACGCCTTGATGAGCGCCAAGTCGGCGTCGCAGATGTGTGGGCTGAGACGGGTTCATTCACCTCCTCCGACCGCAACCGCCCCCGCCAAGGCTGCGCCCCGGGTCGCTTCGCCTCACCGTCGACGATTGCCGTGTACTCCAGTGCAGCCATACTCTACAGAAGGAGCCCCCATGACATTACGTGGAAGAACCCATCGAACAACCTTGATTCTAATCACCACCCTCGGCGCCTTGGCCTTCGCCATTGCTGCGTGCGCAGGCCGAACCGGGACCACGTCGGGGCAGAAGCCCAACGCACCCAGCGCGCGCATGACACGCTCCGCCCAGGCAGCGGCCGCCCTCACTGCACCGGCCAATGCCGCGACGGTTGCAGCTGCGCAGAAGGCACTTGGAGAAGTGGCGGCAGAGCAGCAAAGGGAAGCCCAGGCGACACAGGAAGCGTCCTCGGCCTGCACAACCCGGGTCCGGAAGCACGTCGAGGCCAAGGATTACTCCGACTTCAAGCCAATGGCGCGCCTGGCCGGCTGCAATCTCAGCGGACTGAGCCTGTTCGGCATGGACCTGAGCCACGCGGATCTGACCTTGGCCAACCTTGGCAGCGCCGATCTTCACAACGCGAAGCTCGTCGGCGCCAGTCTATCTGCTGCCGACCTCCGGGGAGCCAACCTGGCTGGTGTAGACCTGAGCAATGCCGATCTGACGAATGCCGATCTCCTTGGATCCTCGTTAGCCGGCGCGAATCTGAGTGGCTGCACCCTGCGAGGCGCCGTTGTGCCAATGGCCGAGCTGGCCCAAGCTGACACGAGTGGGGTGGAACTGCGCGACGCGACCTGGGTCCTCGGGTCTCAGGTAGGGTCTCAGCAGGTGTCTGGCTACGGCGAGCTCCAATGGAGTCTGGACAGCGCAATGCTCGCGGGAAATGGCCTCATAGGTGTGTGGGACACGGCCACCGGTGCACGGCTCAGCACTATCGACATGAGTTCGGCGATGGCATGGAGTCCGGACTGGACGCGGCTTGCGGCGATCGAGGGCCAGACCTCAGTCCGCATTTTCGACTCGAAGACAGGCTCAACCACGGCGACACTCGCGGTGAGCAATGCCACGCCCAGCGAGAATGTCAGGAGCGTAGCATGGAGCCCCGACGGCGCCATACTCGCTACCGGAGGCTTTCAGTCCGTAGTCAGGCTGTGGGACGCAGAGACAGGCGCACTTCTCAGGACACTTGGTGATCCCGACTTCGGATTTGACGTGGCCTGGAGCCCAGATGGTTCACGGCTGGCCTCAACCTCATACGGTGTCGTCCGCCTATGGGACCCAACCACGGGCGCAGAGCTTGGAACGCTTGCGGGCCACCAGTCATACGTCTATAGGGTCGCTTGGAGCCCAGACGGCAAAAGGCTAGCATCGTCCGGTGACGATGGCATCGCGCTGTTCGACACACAGACAGGCGGCGCCCTGACAAGGCTTGCAGGACAAGAAATGACGTGGAGTCCAGACAGCACGCAGCTGGCCTCAATCAGCATACAATGTGAGATCCGGTTGTGGGGCGCTGCCTCGGGCGCGGAGCTGGCAAGGGTGTACTGTGGCGGGATCGGAGGGATCGTGGCCTGGAGTCCGGACGGCGCCAAGTTGGCGGCTGCCTGCGGCGACGGCACCATTCGGCTATACTCAGTCAGTGCACTCCTTCCCTAGGCGACCGCGCGACCATTCCAGCGGGCTGACGGAACCCGGGCCCGATATCAGTTCTGGCCCACTGCTCCGCTGGCGACAGCTCTGCCGGCGCCGCGAGCACTTCCCGGCCGTGGCGCTGCAGACCCCCCATCGCGGCTGGGCACGCCTGGGGAGCCCCTCACCGCGCCCACCGGTCATCCCATGTCGCGCGCGAGCCGCCGAGACGGCGTGCCAGCGCCAGCTACGCGACGAGTAGCATGTCCATGGTGCCGATCATCGAGCGGAATGGCCGGCAACTGGTGCGCGTGTCAATCCAGGGGTACAACACGGCGGAGGATGTAGAGGCATTACTGCAGGCTCTGCAGGCTCTGCTGATCTAGGCCTGACCGCTGAGTCGAGGCAGCAATGGGGCGGGAGGCGAGAGTGCGTGCGGCCAGACTACGGGACCCGCTTGTTCTGGACAGTCTCTCTTGAACCAAGAGGCAGAAATGCACTCCACATGAGCGCATTTTGGCTATTGTGTACACTGCCACAAGTGGTTATGTTCAGTTCCGGGCTCGGCGTTCCTCTACGCGCGGCGGGAGGTACAGCACCTGGTCGAGCCGCTGGTGGTGAGCTGGGGGTGGAACCGGGATCAGACTTCGGGAGTCTGGGAGACTCCCGAAGTCTCGGAGGGCGCGGGCCCGGGAGGCCTTCTGGATCTGGGAGAGTCAACCAGCCGATTCGTGGAGGAGAACGAATGGCAGGGCACGCGCGACCCCGCTGCCTACCTTTCGGTCCCCGCCGCCATCCGGTTCCAGGCGGAGCACGACTGGCCGCGGGTGCGGGCGGAGTGCCACGAGCTGCTGCGCGAAGCACGGCGGCGGATCGAGGAGCTGACCGGGCTGCCGCCCATCTGCCCTGATACAGACCTGACAGGTTTGGGAAACCTGTCAGGTCTGCACGCGTGGTACGCGCAGATGGCGGCGTTCCCGCTGCCGGCGTGCAATGCGGCGGCGCTCCAGCGCCGGCTGTATGACGAGTACCGGGTGGAGGTGCCCGTCATCGACTGGAATGGCCGGCAACTGGTGCGCGTGTCGGTGCAAGGGTACAACACGGCAGATAACATCGAGGCGCTAGTGCGAGCACTCAAGAAGCTGCTCCCAGATCAAGCCCGCTGTTCGACTACTGGAGACTCTCCAAATGGCCAAGGGAAAGCGAAAAAAGCAGAAGCAGGGCCACGGCCCTAAACAGAACCTGCTCCGCGCCCATGCGCGCCGGGCAATGCCGAATCTGCCGGCAGGTGCCCAGTTGCGCATCGAGCCAAGGCGAGAGGTCAGGATGTCCGAGGTGCTGGAAGCCTTCGTCGAGCCGTACCTGGGGCTGGCCAGCACGGACAACGGCCAACGCGTGCTGTTCCAGATTGCTTCCCTGGCCTGGAATGCCGCAACCTTGCCTGCGGATAAGCGTCGGGCATTGCTCGACCAAGCCGCAGAAACCTTGCCAGGGTTTCAGGGAGAGGCAGGAAAGGAACTGCGAGATCTGCTGGCGGATATGACCGCACGGAAACTGGCGCTGTTCGACGACAACAAGCGGTTCATCCTCAGCGTCGAGCTGACCGGCACAGAGGGAGGCTACCTGTCTGTCATCTCGACTGCTGCTGATTCGCCAGAAAGGGACTGAACAGCGAGCTGCTCCGCTGTGTGCGGCAATTCATCACTCATCGGACCGGGCTGGAGCAGTCCTGCCCCGATTCGCCCGAGTGGTATGCCCAGATGGCGGCGTATCCGCTGCCCACGTGCGACGGGCGGCGCTCCGGCTCAGCCCGTACGACGAGTACCGGGTGGAGGTGCCGTTCATCGACTGGAACGGCCAGCAGTTGGTGCCGGTGTCGGTGCAGGGGTGCAACGCGGAGGCCGATCTGGACGCGCTGATGGTAACGTTGTGGGCACTGATACTATAGCTGCAAAGCGCCGCGGCGTTGCTCAGGACTCAGGCCAGCTCAACCTGTGTGGGTGCTCGTCGCCCAAAGCCCAGCAGTCGATCTGCGTGGATCCCACCCTCGCTACCCGGCCCATGCGGGCGGCTTTGGTGCGAAACTCTGGCAGCTGGAACAGACGCCGAAGTAGCTCTGGCAGTCTGAACTGCTCGTCATTGCGCAGTGGGAAACAGAGAAGGCAATACCTCGCATCGCGCAGACCTCTGTCCCAGAAACCCATGTCAATCGTCACAAAGGTCGGCTGGCGTAGCTGGCGAAGCAGCAAGGGCACGCGGTCATCCTTGATGACCTCGGCAGGGCGCAGGTCGCGCAGACGCTGGACGGTGATCCAGCGGGCGAGAGGGATCAGCACTTCCAGATCAAACAGTTGGTCATCCAGGATGATCTGACTCATCCAACGACCTCAGGGACCCGAACGGGTGGACCGTAGCACGTCTGGAGGGACTCGGATGCAAGGTAGATGGCTTCCTCGACCGCCGCTCGCGTGAGCTCGGGCCAACTCCTGAGCATCTGGTCAACGGAGTATCCCTTCGCCAAGAAGGTCAACACCGTGTCCACAGGCACCCGGGTGCCCTTGAATGTCATCTGGCCGTGACACACCTCCGGATCCACTACCAGGTACTTCCCGACCTCAGCTCTCTGCATTGTCTTCCTCCCCAAGGCTATCACTCTAGAACGATGATCGCCTTCATGCCCAATACATCGAACCAAAAGAGATTATACCACATCCCCTTTACGCCGCCAATCCGCTCGCAGAGACAGTCGAGCTGTCAACATGAGCGCATTTTGGCTATTGTGTACACTGCCACAAGTGGCTGTGCAGTCCGCCCGGCAGCGCGTTCCTGTACGCACGGCGTGAGGCGCAGGGGCTGCTGGAGCCGCTGGTGGTGAGCTGGGGGTGGAATCGCGACGAAGTAGGCCGGGTTTCCATACCCGGCGACGAGGAGGCGGGAATGGAATCCCGCCCTACGAGCTTGCTCGACCTCGGGACGAGCACGAGCCGCTTCATCGAGGAGAATGAGTGGCAGGGGACGCGCGACCCGGCGGCGTACCTGTCGGTGCCGGCGGCGATCCAGTTCCAGGCAGAGCACGATTGGCCGCGCGTGCGGGCAGAATGCCACGCGCTGCTGCGCGAGGCGGGGCTGCGCATCGAGGAGATGACCGGACTGCCGCCTGTCTGCCCCGACTCGCCGGAGTGGTATGCGCAGATGGCAGCGTTTCCGCTGCCTCCGTGCGATGGAGCCATGCTGCAGCGGCGGTTGTGGGAAGAGCACCGGGTGGAGGTGCCCATCATCGAGTGGGGGGGCCGGCAACTGGTGCGGGTGTCGGTGCAGGGGTACAACACGGCGGAGGATGTGGAGACCTTGGTGGAAGCGCTCCGGGCTCTGATACTATAGCTGTGGGCGCCGCGGAGTTGGTCAGGACTCGGGCCACAACAACCTGAGTGGGTGCTCGTCATGTCGAAGCCTTGGTCAGAGGCTTGGAGGCACCCCTATGCTGCTATCAATCGAGAGGTTTGCGACAATCCACCGCGCATATGGCAGGGAGGGCTGGGCAACGGCCCAAGCCCTTCACCACCGGCCGCTCTCGCTTACCAATTGCTCACAATGAACGGAAGATAGCTGCGCACCGGGGGCGCAGACAGGCCGTGTGGACCTGTTCCGACGGGCCGCGTGACATGGCACACCAGGCAATCGTCGAGCGGGCCGTTGTGCCCCTGCCAGGCGACGAACTTGAGGCTGTCATTGTACTCGCGGCTGGGAGCCACGGCGTGGGTGCTGTCGTGGCAGGCCTCGCAGTATACCCCAGCGTGCTCGGTCGACTGCCGGTAGAGCGGTTGGTTCTGCTGGAACGCGCTGCCGTGGCAGGCTGCGCTGTCACAGCGCGGCTCGTTGAGCCAGGGGTCTGGATTCTGGGCTACTTGTGCCATGCCGCCGTGGCAGTCAATGCAGTCCATGCCGTATTGGTCGGACATCACATCACGCAGGCACTGGGTCTGGGGACCCGGATGGCAGTTGTAGCAGCCATCGAGCGTATCAGGGACCTCGCCTGTGTGTTTTTCGTGCATGGCGTTGGAGAAGCTGGGCACCTCCGGAACGCCAGGCTTGCCCAGAGCATTCGAGGCGTGACACTCGGCGCACAGGATGGGCCGCCGGCCCATGAGCGGGCCGGGGTGCCCCGGGGGATAGTCGTTCTGGTGCTCCTGGTCATGTTTGGTGAGGATGTTTTGGTCCACTACGCCCGTGGCGACGTCCTCATTGCCGGGCCCGTTGTCGTAGTGGCAGTTGTCACAATGCATCTCGGAAGAGACAGGGACCACCGGTTGGGTCTGGGCCAGGAGGGCGCCGCTGCTCGCGTCGAAGACCCTTACCGTGGCTACCTGGTAGGGGTAGCTTAGTGTGGGTGCGCTGTCGCGATACTCCGTGATGGGGATGCCCTCGGCCACAAAGTGGCTGCCGGAGAGGTCCATGGTGCCGGAGAGTCCCTTGCCCGTCAGCCCTACGTTGGCAGGCAGAGGCTCGGCAAGCTGGAACAACCACTGCGCGTTTTGGACTCCGTGGTAGGGGCTCGCATCCCAAAAGTCCGACTTGCCGACCGAGTAGGTATTGTCCTGGATGGAGTATTCGACTGTGATGCCCGTAGTGACGAGAAGCGGGGGATCGGATACTCTGATGACCTGAGCGTAGAGGTTGTTGTAGGGGGGCAACACGCCGATGTCTTGGAATGCGGGGTTGTCGCAGTGCATCCCGAGGTCGTTCCAGGCAAGCACCACATAGTCGCCGGCGGTTTCGGGAGCCTGCGCAGCAGGCCCGGTCAACGCACCCGTTGGTACAGCCACCATGATCATACAACCCAGGAAAAGGACCGTGTAGGTGAACCACTTCGCGGCCTGCCTGTTGGGCATCGTTACCTCCTCATAAGAGAAACCGGGTTAAGGGCTGCTGCCGGTGTATCCTACAGCAAATGCCCGGATTCGTCAACTCGCCCTGGTGATACTCTGGTCCAGGATCGCGCCGAATCGAGACGCAGACGAGCCACCTCTCACCCCAGCCCTCTCCCAGGGGGAGAGGGAGCCGGCAAAGTGCCACAGGCGCGGCGGACGATCGAGGAGGTGGCTGGCCTGCCGGGCATCTGCCCCGACGTCTGCAGACCGAGGTTCGAACCCCGGCACGGCAACGACAGGAATAGAATCCCTCCCTGCGAGCTACAGGTTCCTGCCGACGGCATACCCGGCTCGGGTTGCCTCCAGGATGCGCCCGGGAGCAAACGCATCGCCGATGGCATGGAGCTCAGGCGCAACGCGGGCCTGGAGGCAGGCCCGGTAGAGGGAATCGTCGGGCCGCAGCCCCGTGGCAAGGACGACCAGGTCGGCTTCGAGGGAAACGGGCTCCTCACGGACTTGCAGCCGCCTCGCCAGAGGGTTCTTGACGTTCTCCGGCAGGACGGGAGCCCAGGTCACGTAGGGGTCCGGGACGGTGGGTGAGGTGTTCCTGAGCAGCGTCACCGTGCGCTCTTCGATGCTCTTGAGCCGGGTGCAGTTCAGCAGGACGACACCCAGCTTCTTGAGGTGGTGGACCAGGTATCCGCGGTTGGAGGTGCAGGCCTCTTTCATGAAGTAGGGAAGCATCTCGACGACGGTGACGCGCTTGCCCTGCTCGGCAGCCAGAAGGTAAGCCGTCTCACAGCCGACCTCGCCCCCGCCGACGATTACGATATTGGTCGCGCGGGTGTGGGGGGCAGGAGAGCGAAGGAGATCGATGGCTTGGACCACATGAGGGCGGTCAATCCCATCCACAGCGGGGCGCAGAGGCCGGGCGCCGGTGCAGAGAACGACGGCGTCGAACTGCCCGGCCATGAGCGAGTCGACAGTGGCCGGTGTGCTGCTCCGGACCTGGAGGCCGTGTGCGGCCTCGTGGTCACGCAGCAGCTGCTCGAGGTAGGCGAGGTAGTTGGCTACATCAAGCTTGATCCTCGGAACGGAGCCAGGGACCAGCATGCCTCCGGCACGCGCGCCGTCGTTGAAGAGGGTGACCTGGTGGCCGCGCTCGGCGGCCGTGCAGGCGCACAGGATGCCAGCCGGGCCGGCGCCGACGACGGCTACCTTCTTCCGGACCGAGGCGACCGGCACCTGCGCGGGGAGAAGCTCCTCGAAGCCGGTGCGGGGGTTGACGGAGCACTGGATGTGGCCGCCGTGGATGAACTCGTTGATGCAGCCTTCCTGGTCGCCGATGCAGGGCCGGATTCGCGCCACGTCGCCGGCGTAGGCCTTGCGCGGCCAGTCGGGGTCGGCCAGGAGAGGCCGGGCGAGCATGACCAGGTCGCATAGGCCCTCGCGCAGCGCTCGCTCGGCCAGATCGGGGTAGCCGAGCTTGCCAACCGCGACGATGGGCACTTCCAGACCGGCGTTGGACCTGATCCCGCTGTTGGCCAGGTAGTCCTTGGCGATCTTGGCTACCGGCAGGAAGCAGCCAGGCGGCATGGGACCGGGCGGGTGGGGCAGCCACCAGTTGTCGTAGCAGCCAAGGTCAACATCGAAGAGGTCGACGCCGGCCTTGACTAGGTTGGCCATGTAGGCGAGCGTCATCCCGACAGTCCGCTCGCCGGCGAATTTGCGCATGGAGCGGACCCGATCGAGCTGCTCGCCGTAGGTCGCGCGCAGGGCGAGCGAGAGGTCAATGCGGTACATGATGGGGTAGCGGCTGCCGCAGCGCTTTCTGATCTCGCCCACCATGGCGAGCCCAAACGCCTGCCAATCGCGAAAGGCGCCCATGCTCCGCCGGTTGAAGGCTGGGTTGGTCATCTGCTCCAGGAGATAGCCCTCATGGCCATGCAGGTAGACGCCATCGCAGAGGCAGGCCTTGGCGTCGGCAGCGGCCTGGCCGGCGGCGCGGATGATCTTCCAGCACTGGTGGTCGGTGAGGGGGCGGCAGGGGATGGCGGGGATGTAGAAATTGGGGTTCCAGGAAGCGGAGACGGGCAGCTTGTGCCTTTTGACGAGGCATTCGGGCGACCCGACACGGCCCACGCCGGCGGTAAGCTGGATGAAGAAGTGGGCACCGTGGGCGTGAATGCCCTCGGCCAGGTCGCGCCAACCGGCGAAGAGCGTACGGGAGCCATCGATGCGGGGCAGGTAGCTCTGGTCGCCCGGCTCCAGCAGGGAGGGGTCTTCGGAGAAGGATACGGGCACCAGGCCCGAGGTGATCAGGCCGGCGCCGCCCCGTGCCCTCTCGGCAAAGTACTCGATCATCTTGGCGGTTGGACGGCCGGTGGAATCGACCATGGAGACGTTGCCCATGGGCCCCATCACGATGCGGTTCCTGAGCCTGATACCGTTGACCTGGACGGGGGAGAAGAGCATGTCGTAGGGGTAGAGATCGGCGGTCATGCGGCCGACGCGGAGGCGCTGCTCGTCGTGGAACCAGGTGCCCAGGCCGTCTACCAGATCGCGTATCGCTTGTTCGTAGTCCATGGACGAGCTCTCCTAAGGATGAATGCCCAATTGGTGAGGCGCACGGGAGCACTTTGCCATAGAAGGCCAGGTTCGGCAAACGAAGTCGATGCGTGACCGCGCCCCGGCGCTAGTAGCGCTTGGGGCGCTTGGGGTAGGGCTGGAAGGGTGTGCGCGGCTCGCGGCTTGCCCAGCCCGTGTGCTGCTGGATCCGCGACAAGGAGCGGAGCAGGTCAAAAGTCAGCCAGCGCGACACCTCGGGATGGGGAGTATAGTCCCAGAGGCCGAAGCGCCCCTGCAACCCGCCGGCAAAGGCCACCATATCGGCCACGCGGGCATCCTCCAGGCTGGCACCGATGCGCCAGCACAGATCAAGCACGAGCGCTGCATCGTAGCGCGCAAAGTAGGTGAAGAAGCCGCCGGCCGGCTCGGCGCCCACTGCCCGGGCCACCTCGAAGCCAAGGGTGTGGGCCTGAAGGGTCTCGTGCGCCAAAAGGAGGTCGAGCCCTCTGCGGGCGGCCTCGCTCGCCCGGCGGTGAGGATGGCGGGCCAGGGCCAAGAGGGCGAAGGTGGTGTTGGAGCGGCAGCCGAAGCGGGAGTGGGCCAGCCGCCGGTAGCCCCCGGGGAAGACAAGCTTGCCGCCCTTGATGCCGGAGGGCCACCCTCCCTCGGGCAGCATCTCGGCGAGCAGCCAGTCATAGGCCCGCTCGGCGCGCGGATCGGCCGCGAAGCCGGCGTCCGCGAGGGCGCGCAGGGGGAGACCCGTCTGCATCGGGATCCTCTCGTAGGCTTCCCTGAACTCGCGCTCCGCTTTTCCCCTGGGCAACGGCCACGAGCCGTCGGGCGCCTGTTGGGCGAAGAGGTACTCCGCTCCGCGGCGAACGGCGCCGTTCTGTGGGCCGAAGCCGAGGTATCCCAGGCAGACCAGGGCTTGGGCCGTGGGCTGGATGGCGTGCCAGGCGTCCGCTCCCCGCCCGCGGCCGGCCCAAGACCCGTCCTGCTGCTGGAGCGCGACCAGGTCTCGGACCACCGGGTCGGCCTCACGCAAGGGCTCGAGCTCGGCGAGCTCGGGATCGTCCGCGGGGCGGCCGAGAAGGTCGCGAAGGACAAGCCACCGCAGATTGGGGGAAGGATCGGCCAGCAGCAGGGGCGTCCAGGCACCGCCCAGGTCGCTGAGCGCAGTCAACTCGCGGCCTCCAGCACTTCGCGCAGATAGGGAGCGGTGGCCGTCGACCCAGATGCCACGTGCTCCGGGGTGCCCTCCGCCACGATGCGGCCCCCATGCGGCCCTCCTCCGGGGCCCAGCTCGAGGAGCCAATCACAGGCAGCAAGGAAATGGGGATGATGCTCGACGGCCAACAGGGTATGGCCGGCATCGGCCAGCGAGGTCAGCACCGCGACGAGGCGTGTTACATCCTCCATGTGCTGACCCACCGTTGGCTCGTCCAGCAGGAAGAGGGTCTCGTGCGGCGCCCTGCGGCAAAGCTCCCTGGCAATCTTGAGGCGCTGGGCCTCGCCCCCTGAGAGGGTGAAGACGGGTTGGCGCCATACCAGGTAGCCCAGCCCCACGCGGCGGGCCATCTCCAGGGGCCGGGCGATGCGCTCCTCGCCCGGAAAGAGCTCCGCAACCTGATCAAAGGTCAGGTCATTGATCTCGGGCAGGGCATGCCCGCGCACAGAGACCTCCCACGCCTCCGGGCGGCAGCCGGTGCCACGGCACGTCTCGCATTCCACGAAGAGGTCGGGCAAGAAGCCCATCTGCATGCGGTGGACGCCGGCGCCCTTGCAGGCTGAGCAGGGACGTCCCAGGTCGGCGGCGCCCAGCCCGAGTGCCTGCGCGTCTTCGCCGTCAGCGTAGAGTGCCAGGAGGGGTTCGAAGAGCCCCAGGAAGGATGCCGGGCTGTGGATGCCCTGCCGGCCCTGATCGATGAGGACGACGCGCGGCGGCGCGCCCTCGATCGAATCGTGCTCGCCAGGCTCGCTCGGCTGCTGGATGAAGGACGTGGTGTGCTCCACGCGTACCAGGGCCCTGCCCAGGGTGTCGATCAGGAGTGTGCTCTTGCCGGAGCCAGAGACCCCACAGATGCCCGTGAGGGTGCCCAAGGGAAAGCGGGCAGCCTCGCCCTTGAGGTTGTTGGCTCGCGCGCCCCGGATGGTCAGCCAGCCTTTGGGCTTCCGGCGAGCGGGTGGCCTGTTTGGGAGACCGGCCCGGGAGGAGCCGCGCAACCAGCGCCCGGTGGGGCTGTCCGCCTGGGCAACTTGGGTAGGTGTCCCCTGGGCCACGAGGCGGCCGCCGGCCGCGCCGGCGCCCGGCCCGAGGTCAATGACATGGTCGGCGGCCCGGATGAGGAGCAGATCATGCTCGACGACGACAATGGTGTTGCCCTCATCTCGCAGCTCTTCGAGGGCTCCGCGGAGGGCCTCCAGCTCGGTGGGATGCATCCCGCGCGAGGGCTCGTCCAGCAGTATGGTGAGCGAGGTCAGCCCGCTTCCGAGCAGGCCGGCAAGCTGTAGGCGCTGGGCCTCTCCGGCGGAAAGAGTGCCCGATGGGCGGTCAAGGTCAAGGTAGCCCAACCCGACCTCCTGAAGGAATCTCAGCCGGCGGCGTGCTGTGTCCAGACTTCTGTGGAGCAGGATGTCGCCCTCGGGCAGGGCGGGCAGGGCCGCCAGCACCCGATCGAGCTCCTGGAGCGGCATTTGGCTGAGATCGCCGAGGCTGTGGCCAGCGAGGGTCACGGCGAGGAACTCGGGCTTGAGGCCGGAGCCAGAGCAGCGGGGACAAGGCTCGGCATGTGTGTAGGTGCCGTGCACGTCCCAATCGGTCACCCATCCTCCGAAGAAGCCTTGCCAGGGCTGCGTGTGGGTTACGAGGCGCCCGCTGCTCTTGCTGCGGTAGGTGCACTCCAGCGGCTCGGTGGTCCCGAAGAGAAAGGCCGTCTGGGCTTCTTCGCTCATCTCGTTCCAGGGTGTCCCGAGGGGATCGTAGCCATACCGTGCACCGAGCGCCTGGCAAATGCCGGTGTCCTGGCAGAGATAGGTCTGGGGCCAGTAGCCGGGCGAGTACATCGCGCCGCCGCAGAGGGGCTTTTCGGGGCGAACGATGAGCTTCTCGGGGCGGGGCGAGAGAAGGACACCAAGCCCGGTACAACGGTCGCAGGCACTCGCGTAGTTGGTGGTGGAGAAGTGGCGCGGCTGGGCGACGGGAGCGGCCGCGCCACAGGCCGGGCAGAGCCACACGTCAGCGCGGGCCATGTCGGCGCCGCACTGAAGGCAGCGGCGCATGCCGACGGATGCGAGCAAGACGGCGAGGTGGTGGCTCAGCTCGGTCGCGCGGCCCACGCTGGCGCGCCGGGTGAAGTGGGTGAGCGTGCTCCAAAGGTGCGGCTGGAGCCCGCGGACCGTGAGGGTGACGCCCAGCCCGGTGATGGAATCCACCGGTGCTTCGGGACCCTCGCGCATCCCCTGGCGCTCGTACATCGAGAGTGATTCCAAGTAGCGACGGCGCGCCTCCGCCTCCAGGACATCGCCCAGCAGGCTCGACTTGCCAGAGCCAGAGACTCCGGTGAGAACGGTCAACCTGCCCTTGGGGATCTCGACGTCCAGTCCCTTCAGGTTGTTTGCCCAGGCGTTGCGGACAAGGATGGAACTGGGCCGTGCGCCGCCGGCTTGATTCGCGCGGCTGCGCGGAACTAGGGACTGCTCCTCCCGGAGGGCCTTGGCGGTGAGCGATGCGCCGACGTTGAGAAGGCCGCGCGGGGGCCCGGCGTACAAGATGCGGCCCCCCTGTGGGCCGGCGCCGGGGCCGAGGTCGATGATCCAATCAGCGGCGCGCATGACGTCGGTGTTGTGCTCTACGACTATGACGGTTGCGCCGGACCGCACGAGCCGATCCAGGACCAGAAGCAGGCCGTCGAGGTCGTGCGGGTGCAGTCCGGTGGAGGGCTCGTCGAGCACAAGGAGCCGCCCGGCCAGCCTCGCCTGCCCCAGGTACTTGGTGAGCTTGACACGCTGCGCCTCGCCGCCTGAGAGGGTGGGCGAAGGTTGGCCGAGCGGCAGGTAGCCGAGGCCCACATCCAACAGGGCGCGCAGGAGACGGCGGGCAGTGGCGAGCTGGGCCGACGGCAGGGAGGGCACGCCGGCCAGCATCGTGTCATCGGACACCAGGCGGGCCACGTCCTTGATTGAGAGCTGGTAGAAGTCGGCGATGGAGAGCACCTGGTCGCCAAAGGGGACTCGGGCGGAGAGAACCTGATCGCCAAAGCGCTGGCCCCCACAATCGCCACAGGGGATCCAGATCGGCTCCATCAGCTGCATCCTCACCTCGACCGAGCCCATGCCCTCGCAGGTCGGGCATGCCCCCTCCGGCCGGTTGAAGGAGAAGTGCGAGGGCGAAAGGCCGGTGGCTTGGGAGAAGAGGTCGCGGATGCAGTCGGCGAGCTTGGTGTAGGTGGCCGGGTTCGAGCGCGGGTTGTGGCCGATGGGACTCTGGTCGACCATGACCGGGGTCATGGCCGGCCCGGCGACGGCACGGCAGCCCACCGGCTTGCCCTGCTCGAGCGAGGGGACGATGACGTACTCCACCAGCGTGCTCTTGCCTGAGCCGGAGACACCGGTGATGACCGTCATCCTGCCCAGGGGGACCTCGACGTCGACGTTCACCAAGTTATGGCAGTGGGCGCCATGGAATGCCAGGAACTGATCGGGGAGAGGCCGGGGCCCGGGCACAGCAACCTGCTCGCGGAGGCTGAAGAAGCGACCGGTGGCAGTCTGGGAGGCCCATAGGCCGGCCGGCGTGCCGTCGAATACCACCCGACCGCCTTCGGTCCCTGCACCTGGGCCCAGGTCGACGGCATGATCGGCCTGGGCGGCTGCCACACGGTCATGCTCGACAAAGACGACCGGCCCGGCCAGCGCCCGGAAGGCGGGCATCAGCCGCTCCACATCGGCCGGGTGCTGGCCGATCGTCGGCTCGTCCAGGACATGGAGCATGTCCTCCAGGCGGCCAGTGAGGAGCAGCGCAAGGCGCACGCGCTGCGACTCGCCCCGCGAGAGCGTAGGCGACGGGCGGTCCAAGGCCAGGTAGCCGAGGCCGACTCGGCTCAGGGCATCAAGCCGGCGGGAGATCTCGGCATGCAGGCGGGCGGAGGTCGAAGGCAGCTCCGACTCCGCGAAACGCCGGCAGGCCTCGGCTACGGTATCGGCGAGCAGGTCGATCAGGCGCAGCCCCTGCCAGCGCACGCCGGCCGCTTGAGGGTGCATGCCGGTCGCGCCGCAGCGATCGCAGCCGGCGCCTTGGCAGTGTGGGCAGGGTTGGTGGAAGTGCTTCGGCTCCAGGCGGCCAAACCAAGTGCCACAGCCAGCGCATACCGGGGCGGTCGCCAACGTCTGGTCGGGGCCGGCACCGCGCACCGTGACGGCTTGCGCACCCAGAGCCGCAGCGCGCTGAACGAGCTCGCGCACCCGGCCGGTGGTGTCCCCCGGCAGGAGGGCTCCCAGCTCGACCTCCAGATCGTGCGGCTGCCCGGGTGCGAGCGGCGTTTCGGTCCACGGGGAGCCGTCCACCCACAGGGCGCCCGCGTCAAGCTTCCGGGCCAGCCAGTCGAGGAGGGTGCGGTGGCTTCCGGGGACGCCGCGCAGCAATGGTGCAAACAACCGGAGCTGGCGGTGCAGACAGAGGCACTGGACCCGCTCGACCATCTCGTCTTCGGTGTAGAGGCTCAAGGGAGAGCCGCAGCGAGGGCAGTGCCGCACGCCGTAATTCGTGTAAAGCAGGCGAAGGAAGGGATGGAGCCCGGCAGCGGTCGCCACGGTGGAGAGAGGGTTCCGGTTGAGCAGGTTCTGACCAACGGCGATCGCGGGGCCGAGGCCGGTGATCGACTCGACACGGGCGGGCGCGAGCTGGTGGCGCCAGCCGCCGGGGCGGCTGGTGGCGACCACATCGATCAGGCGTCGCTGGGCCTCGTGGTAGAGGGTGTCAAAGACCAAGGAGGTCTTGCCGGACCCGGAGACGCCCGTCACGACGGTCAGCCCGTCGCCGATGGTGAGGTCGACGCCCTTCAGGTTGTGCTCGCCGGCCCCCCGTATCTCGATGCGCATGGCCTCCTCATGCCCGACGCTAGGGCAGCACGCACCCGTCCGCCAATGGATCTCGCCTGCGGTCAGGCGCGATCGTGGTCGGCGTTCTTGACCAGACCCCGCTGGATGGCGACGACGGCAGCCTGCGTCCGGTCGGGCACACCCAGCTTCTGAAGGATGCTGCTCACGTAGTTGCGCACGGTGCCGGCCGCCAGGTAGAGGCGGCGGGCGATCTCGGGATTGCTGTGCCCCTGGACGAGGAGCGCCAGGACTTGACGCTCGCGCTCGGTGAAGACATCGGCCCAAGCGATATCGGGAGCCGGAGCCCCCGGCGCTGAGGCGACCTGCCGCATCAGCTTGCCTGCCACGGAAGGGTCTACGTACGACCTGCCCTGCGCCGTTCCCTTGATTGCGGAGACGAGCTCGTCACGGCGGGTGTCCTTGAGCAGATACCCCGACGCGCCGGCGCGCACGGCATCCAGCACCCACGCCTCGTCGGCATAGGTGGTCAGGATGAGCACGCGGACCGAGGGATAATGCGTCTGCAACCGCTGGGTGGCCTGGACACCATTCATGAGCGGCATCTTCAGGTCCATGAGCACGACATCGGGCCGGGCCTCCGGGACAAGGAGAAGCGCCTGGCGGCCATCCCCCGCCAGGCCGACGACTTCGATCTCGGGATCGGTGCCCAGGATGGCGGCCAAACCCTCGCGCACCACCGTTTGGTCATCACAGATCAGAACCCGAATCATCTTCTCTCCCCACGGAAGCCGTGCCGGGCATCAGGGCGGTGGACTCGAGCCTGCCCATCACAGCGGGATGCTGAGGGCTGCCTGTGTCCCGTGGCCCGGCCTGCTGGTGATCTCAAGCTCGCCCCCGATCAGCGCCGCGCGCTCCCGCATCCCGCGAATGCCCAGCCGCTCCCTCGCGACAGCGGCCTCTTGGGCGGCCTCCGGACCGATCCCCTGCCCGTCATCCTCCACACGGAGCAGAAGGCGGTCCCCCTTTTCCTCGAGCCAGACCGCGATGCGGGCTGCGCCTGCGTGCTGGACCACGTTGTCCAGCATCTCCTGTGCGATGCGATACACCCCCTGCTCCGCCGCGCCCGAGAGACCTTCGGCAAGCCGGGCATCAACGTGCAGATCCAGCGCCGCGCCGGCGCGCTGGGCGGCAGCCTCCGCTAGCTCCTCGAGGGCAAGGGCGAACCCCAGATCGGCCAAGGGGGAGGCACGGAGGGCCTGCAGTGCCCGGCGGGCCTCCGTCAGGCCCGTGCGGGCGGTGTCGTCCGCCTGATCAAGCATGCGCTTCGCCTGGTCGGGCGCAGACGGCCAGAGGGAGCGTGCCGCCTCGAGCTGGACCGTGACCGCGCTGAGCGAGTGCGCCAGGGTGTCGTGCAGCTCGCGCGCGAGCCGGTTGCGCTCGCGGCTGATCGCCAGCTCTTCCACCATTGCGGCATGGCGCTGCAATCGCCGGGCGGCAAGGGCCTGCTGCTCATAGGCTTCTGCCAGTGCACGGCGCTGCTCGCGCTGCACCGTCATAAAGGTTGCCGTCACATAGCCGACGAGCAGCATCATCGCCCCCTGCAGGGCCTGCCAGCCGATCCTGGCGGTCCAGGGGACGCCCTGGGGCGTCGCCGACAGCCATGCCTCGTAGACGGATAGGGCAAAGACGAACGCCAGCACGTAGCGGTAGCCATACTGCCAGGCAATCAGCACCAGCATCACGAAGAAGAACATGGCGAAGGGAGTCTGGAGTGGGTTCTCCGAGGGCCACCAGTAGTAGCCAACGAGCAGAGGGCCGATGCCGACAAGGAGCGTCAAGGGAACGAACCATCCGCCAAGGCGCCGGCGTACCTGGGGGACCAGGAGCAGGGCCAACAGCAGAGCCTCCACCACCAGCACAGGAGCGACGCTCGGCATGGTGAAGCGCTCGACCAGTGGCATGGTAGACACCTCGTCGGGAGCCAGGCCGGGGTTGCCGGCCAGCTCGAAGACGACAAGGATCGGCCCGATCACGATCCAGAAAAGGATGCGAACCACGACGAAGAGGCGGTAGGCCTGGACGAATCCCGGCTCGGGATCATGCTCGCTCACAAGCGCATTTTACCACAGGGCGGGCGATTGCGCGAACGCAAAGAGGGCAGGACATTGAGATCGAAGGATGGGAGGGTGGCGTGGGCTGTCATGTGACACGATTCGTGACAGCCGGCACTGGGCAAGGTGACGCCGCTTCGCCTATGATGGGGGGTAAACCAGACCAGGCCTCCGTGGGTCGCAGGCCCCGGAGGCTTTGTTGCGACAGTGAGCTTTCGAACGGTATGCTGGATTCTCGTTGGCAGAAGGTCCTAGCGGACCTCTGGAAGAACCGAACGCGCACCCTAATCGTCGCGCTGGCCATTGGCGTGGGCGTGTATGCGGTGGGTGTCGTGGTCAACGCCAGGACGATCCTGGTTCGCGAGTACGAGAGCGACCAAGCCGGTGCCTTGCCCGCTTCCGCGATCATCCAAACCTACCCCTTTGGCGACGACCTGGCCGAGGGCGTGGCCCGTCTCCCGGGCGTCGCATCGGCTGAGGGGCGTACCCTCGTGCATACCCTGGTCTACGACGAGTCGGGCACCCCCCGCGACCTTGTCTTGGTGGCTCTGCCCGAGCCGGACAAGACGCAGCTCGATGCCGTCACGCCGCTGGGCGGCCGATGGCCTCCCGGCCGGCGCGAGGTCGTGCTGGAGCGGATGTCTCCCGATTACCTCGGCGTGCGCGTCGGCCATCCCATGGAGGTTGAGCTGGACAGCGGCGTGGTGAAGACCCTGGTGGTGATCGGCACCGCGCACGACGCTCAGAAGCCGAGTCCAGAGATCACCGGCACGTCGTTTGGCTACATTAGCGTCGAGACCCTAGAGGGCCTGGGCATTCCCACGACGCACAATGAGCTGCGCATCCGGGTGGCTGAGAATGCGGGGGACGAGGAGCACATCCTGTCGGTGTTGGCCGAGGTGGAGGGTTACCTCAGGCGGGCGGGGCGGCCGATCCTGGGACGCAGCGTGATCACCGAGAGCCTGGCTGCCCCGTTCATCGATACCGTGGTGCTGATCCTCACCGCTTTCGGGCTGGTCATCCTCGTGCTCTCGGGCTTCCTGGTGGTCAACGCTATGTCCTCCCTGATCACGCAGCAGATACCCCACATCGGCGTGATGAAGCTGGTGGGGGCACGGCGCGGGCAGATCGTGAGCCTGTACCTGGCGACGATCCTGGTGTATGGCCTTTTGGCCATCGGAGCGGCGATCCCCCTATCGCTCCTCACGGCCCGGCTGCTGATGACGGCGATGGTCAACAACCTACTGAACGTCATGCCGGAAAGCTACACTGTGCCGGTTGCGCTACTGCTGGTCCAGGCAGGCGTGGGCGTGCTCCTGCCGCTGTTGGCGGGCCTCACCCCGGTGCTGCGCGGCACGCGAACGACCACCCAACAGGCTTTGGACGCTACTGGTTTGGGCGCCGGCGGCTATGGGCGGGGATGGGTTGACCGCCTAATCGCCCCCCTGGAGCGATTCCGGCGCATGCAGCGCCCCATCCTGCTGGCACTGCGGAACACCCTGCGACACAAAGGGCGGCTGGTGCAGACGCTGCTGGTGCTGACCTTGGGCACTGCCCTCTTCATCTCGGTGATCAGCGCGCGCGCATCGGTAAATACGACGCTGGAGAGTTTTCTGCAGTTTCATCGGTATGATGTCGCTGTCGACCTGGGCCAACCTGAGCGGGCGGCTCGCCTTGAGCCGGCTGGGGGGCAGGTCCCGGGCATCACGGAGGTCGAGGTCTGGTCTGTGTCGGGTGCGACGCGCCTGCGCCCGGGGGACAGCGAGAGCGACTTCTTTGCGCTGTACGCAGTTCCCGCCGGCACGACGTTCATGGCTCCCGAGATTCTCAGTGGGGTGTGGCTGGCGGAGGCAGGCGAAGTCGCCAACCCCATCGTGGTGAACAAAGAGCTCCTGGACGCCGAGCCCGACTTGCAGGTCGGTTCGGACATCGAGCTCGAGATCGAAGGCCGGTCGGCAGCCTGGCGCATCGTCGGGGTCGTACCGGCCGAGTCGAGGGGCGCAGCGGTCTACGTAAGGCTGGAGGACTATGCATACGGGACGCGAACGGTGGGCCAGGGCTCCAGGTTGGTGGCCCGCACGGCCACTCACGACGCTGCCGCACAGGAGGAAGCGGCGGCGCGGCTGTCCGCAGTGTTCGGGGAACGCGGGATAGAAGTGAAGGGAACCCAGACGACGGAGATGGTCGGATCGGAGAACTCGCTCCTCTTTACCATCGTCGTCTCGTTCCTGATCCTGATGGCGCTTTTGCTGGCGGCAGTCGGGGGACTGGGCCTGGCTACCACGATGAGCATCAATATCATGGAGCGCGTGCGAGAGATTGGCGTGCTGCGCGCGGTGGGGGCCTCGAATGCTGCGGTGAGCCGTATCGTGGTTGCGGAGGGTATCGTGATAGGACTGATCAGCTGGCTGGCCGGTGCAGCCCTCTCGCTGCTCATCAGCCCGGCATTGAGCAGCCAGCTTGGCCTTGCGCTCATCAATGCGCCGCTGAACTACCAGTACTCCTGGCTCGCCGCCCTCGGATGGTTCTTTGCCGTGCAGGCGGTGGCGGTCGTCGCCAGCCTGGGCCCGGCACAGAGCGCCGTCCGCCTGACGGTCCGGGAGGTCCTGGCCTATGAGTGAGCCGGGAGACACCGTGATCGGCCTGAGGGGCGTGTCGAAGGCGTATCGTACGCTGGCCGGGCCCTTGTTCGCCCTACAGGGCGTCGACCTGCAGGTGCGCAGGGGGGAGTTTGTGGCCGTTGTCGGCAAGTCAGGCGCGGGCAAAAGTACACTCATCAACATGATTACCGGGATCGACCGGCCGACTTCGGGGGCCGTCGAGGTAGGCAACCGGCTCATTCACCAGATGAGTGAGGATGAAGTGGCTGCCTGGCGTGGGCTCCACGTGGGCGTCGTGTTTCAGTTCTTCCAGCTCCTGCCCATGCTGACCTGTGCTCAAAACGTGATGCTGCCGATGGACTTGGCCGGGCTGTACCGATCCCCTCGTGAGCGCCGGCACCGCGCGCTGCACCTGCTGGATCGCGTCGGGCTTCGGGAGCACGCCGACAAGCTGCCCTCCGAGGTATCTGGCGGCCAGCGGCAGCGCGTGGCGATTGCGCGTGCCCTCGCCAACGACCCGATGCTCATTGCGGCGGACGAGCCCACCGGCAACCTGGACTCACGGACCGCACGCGACGTGTTCGATGTGTTTGCGCAGCTCGTGGAGGAGGGAAAGACGATCGTGATGGTCACCCACGACCGGGAGCTGGCCGGGCGCACGAGTCGAATCGTCCACCTGGCAGACGGCGCGGTTTTCGAGGCAGGGCAGCTCCAGGATGAGGGTGAGGCAAATGGCACAGCTCGCTGACTGCGGACCGCGGAGCGCCGAGGGTGGCACGATTCGGGCCAGTGCAGCCGTCCACCTCCAGGGCATCACCAAGATGTACCAAACCCCGGTGGGGCCTTTCGCGGCACTGCGGGGAATTGACCTCTGCGTCGAGAGTGGCGAGTTTGTGGCGGTGGTGGGCAAGTCGGGGAGCGGCAAGTCGACGCTCATCAACATGTTCACCGGGATCGATCACCCGACGGAGGGCGAGGTAACCGTTGCCGGCACCCGGCTCCGGGCGCTGAGCGAAGGCCAGATGGCGCAGTGGCGCGGCCGGACGCTGGGCATCGTGTTCCAGTTCTTCCAACTGCTGCCGACGCTGACGCTGGTGGAGAACGTGCTGCTGCCCATGGACTTGTGCGGCTGCGTGGGGCGTGACGAGCGCTACGACAGGGCACTGCACCTGTTGGAGCAGGTCGGGCTGGCCGAACAGGCCCACAAGTTCCCATCTGCCCTGTCTGGGGGCCACCAACAGAGGGCGGCGATTGCCCGGGCATTGGCCAACGACCCGCCCATCGTGGTTGCAGACGAGCCCACGGGGAACCTCGACTCGCGTGCGGCGGAGGCGACGTTCACGCTCTTTGAGGCCCTCGTGGCCGGGGGCAAGACGATCCTGGTGGTGACGCACGACGACGAGCTTGCCGCTCGGGTGCCCAGAACCGTCAGCCTGGCGGACGGACGAGTTTCCGGCGACGTGACCCGGCCGCAGTTCGGCCGCTCAATCAGAGCTTACAGGTCCTCAGCCAACTGAGAGGAAGGCAATAACATGAAAAAGAGACGCACTCTTGCCCTGTTGGGCATCGCAGCTTTGCTGGCAGCCGGCATCGCGCTGGCAGTGGCCTTGGTCCCGTCGTGGACCGGCACGCAGGCGTCCGCCGACACGCCGCCTGAGGCGCAAGGCGCCCTACCGGGTTCGCCTGCCGCGCAGCGGGCAGTCATCGTGGAAGGACGGCTTCTGCCGGTGCGGCAGGCCAGCCTGAGCATGACGGCGGGCGGCATCGTCGCCGAGATCTTGGTCCAGGAGGGCGAGGCCGTAGAAGCCGGCGGCGTGATCCTTCGCCTGCGGAACGAGCAGCAACGAGCGGCCGTCGCCGGGGCCCAGGCAGCGCTGGACGGGGCACAGGCGAGTTTCGACATGCTCCAGGCCGGGGCACGCCCTGAAGAGATGGATGCAGCCCAGGCAGCGCTGGACGGGGCGCAGGCGAGCCTCGCGCGGCTCATGGAGGGTGCTCGGGCGGGCGAGGTGTCGGCGGCGCGTGCCACGCTAGAGGCGGCCAAGGCCGCGCTTCAGCGCCTGTACGATGGACCGGACAAGAACACGCGAATCGCCGCCGAGGCCAACCTTTCCAACGCTGAGGCGGCGATGGCAGCCGCCCAAGCCGCCTACGACCCGATTGCCGGCCGTGCCGACGCGGGGATGCTGCCCCAGAGCCTGCAGCTTGAGCAGGCCACAAACAACTACGAGGCGGCCAAGGCCGGCTATGACTCGCTCTTTGCCGGGCCGGAGGCCTACCAGATCGCGGAGGCACGCGCGCAGGTGAAGCAGGCCGAGTCCGTCCTGGAACGCGTGCTGCGGCCGGCGACTGAGAGCCAGCTTGCCGAAGCCAACGCCGCCGTCCGCCAGGGCCAAGCTCGGGTTGACCTGTTGGCGGCCGGCGCACGAGCCGAAGAGCTGGCTGCGGCCACGGCCGCCGTGGCCCAGGCCCAGGCTGCGCTCGATTCTGCGAACGCAGCCCTTGCCGACACTGAGCTGCGCGCGCCCTTTTCCGGCACTCTGGCAGCGCTCCATGTGACGGCGGGCGAACAGGCTGCCCCGGGCGCGCCGATTGCAGAGGTAGGCGACCTGAGCCAGTGGCAGGTGGAGACGAGCGACCTCGCCGAGCTGGACGTCCCCCGTATCCAGGAGGGCCAAGCGGTCACGCTCACCTTCGACGCGATCCCCGGCCTATCGCTGCGCGGAAGTGTGGTGCGCATACAGCCGCTGGGCGTGGAGAAGGTGGGTGACGTGACCTACAAGGTGGTCATCCAACCGGCAGAGAAGGATGAGAGGCTGCGCTGGAACATGACAGCCGTGGTGACCATCCCCTAACAAGCCTGGACAGAGTCGCCCTGGTCTCGCCGTGCAGAGGGCGGCGAGCTCTGACACTCTGCCAGGAATTTGGATGTACTATCCCGAAATGCCCATTTTTCCAGAAACGATACCCCCATCGGTTGTCCGATGGGGCGCCGGCGCCATAGTGGAAGCCAGGGCGCCCACAAGGGGCTACACTACGGCGCCGGCGGCCGGCCCTACCCTTTCCAGCGGAGCACAGGCTCGCGTGCGGCGCGCACCTCGTCCAGCCGGCGCAGGGGCGCGCTGTGCGGGGCGGTCCTGAGCAACTCGGGGTCGGTCAGTGCCTCCTGGCGGATGGCTGCCATCGCCTCGGCAAAGGCATCGAGGGTCTCCTTGCTCTCTGTCTCGGTCGGCTCGATCATGAGTGCCTCGTGGACAATGAGCGGGAAGTAGTTGCTCGAGGGGTGGAAGCCGTAGTCGATCAACCTCTTGCTTATGTCAAGCGCCCGGATATCCGGAGCACCCTCGATGATGCCCATAGCCACAAACTCGTGCATGTGAATCCGTTCGTGGCTGATGGGGAGGATGCCCTTCATGCGGGCCTTCAGGTAGTTGGCGTTCAGCACGGCCATCTCGCTGGCGGTGCGCAAGCCGGCGGCGCCGAGCGTGCGGATGTAGGCATAGGCCCGCACCAGGACGCCGAAGTTGCCGTAGAAGGCCTTGACCCGGCCGATGCTCTTCTCGGGCATGACCAGGTGAAAGCTAACCGAGTCGTGTGCACACTCGTCGTCCTCGCACCCACAGCCACACGCACCCTCGCTGTGATGGCATAGGGCGGCGATCGGGCCCGGTAGAAAGTCCACCAGCTTTTCGCAGACGCCGACCGGTCCGGCACCCGGACCCCCGCCCCCGTGGGGCGTGGAGAAGGTCTTGTGCAGGTTGAAGTGCATCACGTCAAACCCCAGGTCGCCGGGCCGGACAATGCCCATGATGGCGTTCATGTTCGCGCCGTCGCCATACATGAGCCCTCCACAGCCATGGACCAGATCCACGATCTCGGGCAGATGCTCGTCAAAGAGGCCCAAGGTGTTGGGGTTGGTGAGCATCATGCCGCAGATGGTATCGTCGCAGATCGCGCGCAGGGCCTCGAGGTCGACGTTGCCCCGCTCGTCCGAAGGCACCTCGACCACCTGGAGGCCGCTCATGGTCGTGGTGGCGGGATTGGTGCCGTGCGCCGCATCGGGGACGATGATCCTTGTGCGCTGCGCCTGCCCGCGGTCCAACTGATAGGCACGCATGATCAGCACACCGGTAAGCTCGCCGTGCGCGCCCGCGCAGGGCTGGAGCGTCACTCCGGCAAAGCCGCCGATCTCCCTGAGCATCTCCTGCAGCTCGAACATGAGCAGCAGGTTGCCCTGGATGGTGTGCTCGGGCTGGTAGGGGTGGGTCTGGGCAAAGCCCGGCAGACGGGCGGCGGCCTCGTTCACCTTGGGGTTGTACTTCATGGTGCAGGAGCCAAGGGGATAGAAGCCGAGGTCGATGGCCCAGTTGAGCTGGCTGAGGCGGACGTAGTGGCGCACCAGATCCAACTCGCTTACCTCCGGCAGGTCGACCTGGTCGCGGAGAAGGTCCGCCGGAAGGGGAGCCGCCTCGGGGACGTCGAGGGCCGGCAGGATGGTCGCCACGCGACCCGGCTTGCCCAGCTCGTAGATCACGGGCTCGGCGCCCGAACAGCGCACGCCAAACTCGGTTCTCATCGGGACACCTCCTTGGCCGCTTCCTCAAGGCCGCGCACGAGATTGTCGATCTCCTCTCGGCGGATGACCTCCGTCACGCACAGGAGCATGTGATTCTGAAGGTCGGGGTAGTCGCGCTCCAGGTCGTACCCCCCCAGGATGCCCCATTCGTCCAGCAGGTAGGCATTGACTTCCGCCACGGGAGCGGGACAGCGCACGACGAACTCCTGAACAAAGGGTCTGGCATCATAGACATGGTAGCCGGGCAGCTGCGCGATGAGGGCAGCGGCGTAGTGGGCCTTGTGGTAGCAGAGCTCGGCCAGCTTGCGGATACCGGACTTGCCAAGCGCCGCGAGGTGCACGGCAGCGGCGAGGGCACACAACGCTTCGTTGGTACAGATGTTGGAGGTGGCCTTGTCGCGGCGAATGTGCTGCTCGCGGGTGGCGAGGGTCAGCACGTAGCCGCGGCGCCCTTCCATGTCGACGGTCTCGCCCACCAGCCGGCCGGCCATCTTGCGCACATCGCGCTCGCGACAGGCGAAGATGCCGAGGTAGGGCCCGCCAAAGCTCAGGGCGTTGCCAAAGGCCTGCCCTTCGCCAACGACGATGTCGGCGCCCAGGTGACCCGGCGCCTGGAGCAATCCGAGGCTGATGGGATCGGCGACGACGACGAGCAAGGCACCCACGGCATGCGCCTCTTCGGCCAGACCGCGCAGATCCTGGACCTGTCCGAAGAAGTCAGGGTACTGCACGACAACACAGGCCGTTTCCTTGTCCAGCGGCGGGAGTGCCAGCGGCGCCGTGAGGTCGGGCGGCGCGTCGTCTCCGGTGACTTGAAGGCCAGTGCCCTGCGTGTAGGTGCGCACCACTGCCCGGTACTCGGGGTGAAGGGTAGGCGAAAGGATTACGCGCCTGCGCTTGCCCCTGGCGACGTTGAGCGCCATGATGACCGCCTCTGCCGTCGCAGTGGCGCCATCATAGTGGCTCGCGTTGGCGACCTCCATGCCGGTCAGGGCACAGATCATGCTCTGGTACTCGAAGACGGACTGCAATGTGCCCTGGCTCACCTCGGGCTGGTAGGGCGTGTAGGCGGTGTAGAACTCGGAGCGGCTGATGATGGCATCCACCACGCGCGGAACGTAGTGGTGGTAGGCGCCCGCGCCCAGGAAGCAGGGAAAGTGATCCACATCCTGGTTCTCCTCGCTCAAGGAGCGCAGCTCGGCAAGGAGCTCCATTTCGGAGAGCGGCTCGGGCAGCCGGAACTCGGGAAAGCGGCACGCTTCCGGGATGTCTTGGAAGAGGTCTCTTACTTGTTCGACGCCGACGGCCTTCAGCATCTCGGCGCGATCCGAGTCCGTATGGGGCAAATAGGTCATGGTTCCCTCCGATGAACGGCAAGGTGCATGGCACAGGCTATGCAGCCCCTGCCATGGGAAAGCCTTCAGCCTGGGAATCAGGCCTGAGACTCGACAAAGGCCCGGTAGGCGTCGGCGTCCATCAAGTCGTCGAGCTCAGCAGGATCGACGATGCGGATTCGGACGAGCCAAGCCTCGCCGTAGGGATCCTCGTTCACCAGGCCGGGCGTGTCCTCCAGTACGCTGTTGGTTTGGAGGACCTCGCCGCCCAGGGGCATGAAGACGTCCGAAGCTGCCTTGACCGACTCGATCGTGGCCAAGACCTCGCCGCGCTCAAAGGAGTCGCCGACCTCGGGCAGCTCCACGTAGACTACGTCCGAGAGCTGGCTCTGGGCAAAGTCGGAGATGCCGATGACGGCCTCTTCTCCCTCGACGCGCACCCACTCGTGCTCTTCGCTGTACTTGCATCCGGGATCGAATTCCATGTTCGTCTGTGAACCTCCTTTTGGCTGATCGCTGATGACCTATGACCGGCAGCGCGCGGCCCCAGCCGGGAGCCGGTGACGGATGGGCCTTCGTGATCGGGCCGCCGCTCCCCGAATATAGCATCAACCGCGAGCCGTGACAAGCGCCGGTCGGGGTGATTCAAATGCACAGCACTCCCGCTGCACGATGGGCGACAGGCCCAAGCCGGCAGCCAAGCGCTGGGCGCCGGCGGCGGGGCTCACGATGGCATTGACGCCAGCGCGCAGTGCCAACTCGTCCAGATGCCTTCGATAGGCGCCGCGCGGCCGCATGCAACCCAGGATCAGGATCGATGCCGGAAAGCGCAGGCGAGCCTCGGCGATCAGCCGGGCGGCATCCTCGACCGGGGGAGGCTCGCAGCCGGCGTAGCGCGTGCCCGGGGTAGGCACGAGCACCAGGAAGACGAGGGTATCCGCACCCAGCTCCGCCAGCCGGTCGAGCGCGGGCCGCTCATGGCCCAACCGGCCTCCGCGCAGGCCGATCGTGACGTGGGGAACCACCCTGGCGTGGCGCTGCAGGAGCCGGTAGCTCTGCACCCAGTCCTCGACGGAGCGGTCGAGGCCGTAGACCTCGCGGATGGTGTCGTCGTCGCCGACAAAATCGAAGGAGATGACATCCACCAGCCCGGCAAGGGCCGCTATCTCGGCTTCGGAGATGAGGCCGACGTGCCAGTTCATGCGGCGGCCCACCCGCCAGGCGCGCACGCGGTCGAGATGCGAAAGGACGGGGACACGGCCCGCCGGATCGCAGCCGCCGGAGATGAGGCAGCTTGAGCTGGCATCCGGCTCGGCGTCCCAAATGGGCACCATGGAGTGCAAGTAGACGCCGCCACAATGCGCGCAGTCGAGGGCACAGGCACCGCCCGTCAGGCTGAGCACAGCCGTGTCTAGGGGGAGGGACCAGGTGACCTGGTCCGGGAAGTGGGCCCGACGCACCTGCCAGGCGCGGGCAAGCAGGCCCTCCAGCGGCTCAGCGACAGGGTCCGGCATCCGTCCATCCATTTCGCACGCGGCCGCGGATTACCCGGCCTGCCGGCGCAGGGCAGCCACCGCCCGGCTCAGCCCGACGGCGAGTATCAGGCCGAGCAGGATCAGGACGCCGAGGCGGAGCCTGATGCGCAGCTCCAACGCCAGCAGACCGAGACCCAGCGCCAGCAGGTCCAAGGCGAGCGTGCGCTGGAGATGCCGGCGCCGCAGAGACAGCGCCTCGCCGGCCGTCGGGCAGTCGCGCAGCCAGCGGCAAAATGCGTCGAGGTCCCAGGCTGTGAGCGCCGCGATCAGGGCGACCAGCATCCAGGCAGGGCCAGCGTCCAGCAGCATCCCGACAGCTGCCACACCGGCGCAGGAGACCAGGCCGGCGTCGCACAGCCAGGCGCCGCTGCGCTGCCGCAGGAAAAGCCAGCCAAGTGCCAGGGCCGCCCCGACCAGGGCTCCTACTGCGCGGCCGGCCAGCGCGTAGCCGGTCGCCAGCGCCGCGCCGGCAGCTACGATGCTCAGCGCGCCCACCAGGCGTACGCGACCCAGGTCAGGACCCTCGCCAGCCAAGCGCTCCCTCACACGTCCCTGATAGTCAGGCCACAGCTCTGCGTCCACCGTCCACCGCTGCTCATTCGCCAGACCTACAGACTGACGGCCCGAAACCACTGGGGCACACGGCCCAGGGAGCCGTGCAGCACCTGGTCGAACGGCCGGTCCACCTGCCAGTCGACCAACTGGATCCCGGCCTGCTGGAGCCCACGGCGCACCACAGCCCGCCTGGCATGCAGAATGCGGGACGCCAGCTCGACGGAGGCGGTCGGCGGCAGGCCGGCGCCCTCGTAAGAGACAGAGTCGGGGCGGATGACCAAGATCTGGTAACCGCGCGCGCGCAGCCTCAGGAGCACCGGAAGGTCATCCTGCGACAAGGGGCTCACGAGGACAAGCTGTGACTGCGCCGGGAAAAAGCGAGTGGGGATGTTCTCCAGGCTGTCAAAGACCTGGCTGTCTCCCGAGCGGGCGCGCGCCAGCGCGCGCATGATGCGCTCCCGCTGGACCTTCCCGTAGCCGGGAAAGGTCCAGTCGAGGTACTGGCCAAAGACCAGGAGGCCGACCCGGTTGCCATCGCGCAGGAAGAGGTCAGCCAGTGAGGCGGTCGCCCGGATAGAGTGTTCGAACAGGGAACGGCCGCCCACGCGCATGTCATGGCGCGAGCGGGCGTCGAGCATGAGCCCAACATCGGTGATGCGCTCCTGCTGGAACTCGTTGGTGTAGAGCGCATTGGGATGGCGGGCGCTGGCACGCCAGTTGATCCATCGCCGGGGATCGCCGGCCTGATATTCGCGCACCCCGTAGAATTCGGTGCCCGGCCCCCCCTGGCGGGCGGGCACCGGGCCAGCATGACCCCGCGTGCGCAGCGGCCGGATGCCCATCCGCCGAAGGCGGAAGGGCTCGGGGAGAACCGTGAGATGGCCGGGCGCCTCCAGGAGGATGGCCCGCCGGGAGAGGTCGAAGTGGTCACTCGCCGAGGCGTGGACGCCCTCAAAGTCGAAGAGGCCGCGGCCAGGCCGGATGACATAGCTCCATCGGTAGACAGCGCCCGGGCGCAACGCGGCGGAGACGCGCGGGCTGCCCTCGACAACTTCGAGCCCTTGGGGCACCCAGTCCTCGAGCGTCACTCGGTCGAGGGCGCCGCCCTGGTTGGCAACCTCCAGGTGGACAGATACGGGGATGCCCTCCAGGGTATGGTCCGTGCTCGTCGTACGCGTGACCCGCATCAGGAGAGGCTCCGGCGCCAGGAACAGGGCAAAGAGCAGGTAGAGCGCCGCCGGGACGGCGAGTGCCAGGAGGCGGCTGTTGAGCGAGGCCAGGCCGAGTGCCACTAGCAGATAGGTGACAACGCCCAGCAGGATGAGTCGTTTCACCGGCTCATCCGGCGCCCACCTGGACCGGCACGGGGACCGACTGCAGCACCGTCTCCAGGACCTCCTCGGCGGCATGGCGCCTCATCCAGAGCTCGGGCTCCAGGATCAGCCTGTGCACGAGGGCAGGCAGGACAAAGAGCTTGACGTCGTCGGGCAGGACGTAGTCACGGCCCTGCATGGCGGCCCAGGCCCGTGAGAGCTTGAGGAGCGCCAGGGACCCACGGGGGCTGGCGCCCACGGCTACCTGGCGACGGCCGCGCGTGGCGGCGACAAGGGCCACGATGTAGCGCTCGATGTCGGGCTCCACGTAGACCTGCTCCACCGCCGAGCGCACGGCTTCCAGCTCACCAGGATCGGTGACCTGCTGCAGGTCGAACTCGTCGTGCATCCTCTCGCGCCGCCGGCGCAGCATCTCCTGCTCGTCCACCTGTGAAGGGTAGCCCACGGACAGCTTGAGGAGGAAGCGGTCCAGCTGCGCTTCGGGCAGGGGGAAGGTGCCCTCGTATTCGATCGGGTTCTGAGTAGCCATGACGATGAAAGGCTGCGGCAGTTTCAGGGTCTCCCCTTCCAGGGTCACCTGGTATTCCTGCATCGCCTCCAGGAGCGCCGACTGGGTCTTGGGGGAAGCGCGGTTGATCTCGTCGGCGAGGATTACGTTGGCAAAGATCGGTCCCTCGCGCAGCTCGAAGCGGCTGTTGGCGCGGTCATAGACGTAGCCGCCGGTGATGTCTCCCGGCAGAAGGTCGGGAGTGAACTGGATGCGGCGGAACTTGAGCCCCAGGGCGACAGAAAAGCTGTTGGCGATCAGGGTCTTGGCGAGCCCCGGAAAGTCCTCGAGTAGCACGTGGCCGCCAGCGAGAATGCATGCCATCATCTTTTCCAGGACGGGCCGCTTGCCCACGATGGCACGCTCGATCTGCCCGATCACGCGGGCGCTCAGACCGGCGATGTTAGCTGCTCCGATGGTCATTGAAAACCTCCAACTGCTCTTCGATGAATTCGACGACGGTTACCGGATCGATGTCGAGGGCAGAGCCGGGCTGCTGGCGGAGGATCAGGCGCCTCCATAGAGACAGCCGAGGCCCCTCGATCCGATTGGACCCCCAGGTCGCTTCCCGGACGTATGCCTGGATGGGGGGCGGCACTCCGGGCCTGTCTTCGGCAAGCCACCTGCGCCGCAGGTCAGCGGGTCCGGGCCGGTGCCCCTCGACGGCATCGACAACCAGGCTGCCCAGCTCCTGGGAGAGGCTCCACCGGCAGTAGTGGCCTTCTTTGGCGCCGGCGATCAGGCTCGCCAGCTCGCGCACAGGCGCCGCTGAGGGGCGGAAACGCCCGTTCTCGACAGGGCGGGCTCTGCGGAAGCGGATAAGGCTCAGCGCCGCGAGCAACACAAAGAGGAGCACCAGGAGCGCCCAGTAGACCTCCTCAGGCACAGAGCCCAGCAGAAGGCCCGCATACCAGATCACGTACCAGACCTGCGTAGAGAGACGCCCCGACGCCCAGCGCGCGGCAAGCAGGACCAGTGGAACGGCAATCGCCAGCCCGGCAACCAGGAAGAGAAGGGCACGGCCTGATGAACGGGCGAAGCGAGGCAAACGCAAGCGCCGCAAAGCTAGGCCTCGCTCCGGCAGGCGTCGGCGATCTCAGCCAATGCCATCTTGGCCTCCTGCTCTTCGCCGGCGCCCGTCGCCTTGGCCCCATAGCGCACGCTCTCGAACAAGCGTGTGAGGCGCTGCACTGCCGGCCCGGGAAGCCCTGCGGCGGTCAGGCTGAACTCGAACTCGCGGGGGGTCATGGTGCTCTGCCGCATGAGGCCCTTCTCCTCGCCCAGGATACGGCTCATCTCAAAGTAGCAGAGAAGGATGGCGTTGCGCACGTCGGAGCCCGCCTCGATGGCCCGGATGGCCCTCCGGGCCTGCTCAGCGACCTGGGCGATCGGGTGCGGCGCTGAAGGACGCCGGCTCCGCCAGAGAAGCCAGAGCGCGCCACCGATCAGGAGCGCGACCCCGATGCCGACTGCGATCCGGGTGCCCCAGACGACGGTCTCGGGTGGGGTGGCGCTGAACTCGACGATCGGGCCGTCTTCGGCGACCACATCGGCGCCGCTCTCGACAGGTACCGCGGTGGTCGGAGCCAGCGGCAGGTAAGGCTTGTCGCGGATCAGCAGCAGGTAGACGAGCAACAGCAGCGGCACGATCAAGCGCGCCAGGACATCTTTTCGCATCTCGCGCGAGATGATCAGCGCGACAATCGACGCAGCCAGGAGCAGCGGAACGAGGACATAGACGATCTTGAGGAACCGCTCCATTGCAGCCTCGTCCAACAGGTGAAAGGCAGCGCCATCGCCCAGGTCCAGCCCATCGGTCTCCTGTGCCACGGAAGGAAGCTGGTCGCCGGCAGCCAGGCGCACCTGCGACAGGCTGCCGGAGAGGAGAAGAAGAGCTGCTACGGCTGCGATGCCCCCGGCTAGGAGGACGAATCTTGGGCGCGCCATGAAGGCTATTCTAGCACAGCCGAGACCGCTTACCAACCGGCCGGCCGGCGTTCGCCAGCTAGGCGCCCGGCCGCGCGGTCCGGCGGCCCAGCAGCAGCAGCCCACCGCCGACAGTGCACAGAGCCCACCAGGCGCCGGCGCCAATCAGGAACGGCGTACGCCACAGACCAGAGCGCAAGTAGAAGCGCAGGTCGCGAGGACCGGCTACCCAGCGACCCTGGACCTCCTCGAACGGAATCAGGGAGCGCTGGTAGGTCTGCCGGTCGAGGAAGAGATAGACCCGGTAGGGCCCGCAGCTCTCCCAGAATTCGACAAAGGTGATGCCAGAGCTCGTCGTGAAGCTGGCGGGGCGCCTCAGGCCCTGCAGCTCGGCAATGAGCGCGAGGTCCCCCCTGCGGAGGCCGATCTCCAGGGACTTGACCGCTGCAGTCGGGGTGGCATAGCGCTCAAGGTAGGGCACGGCGAAGTAGGCCGGGTCAAAGCGCGCGCCGCCGGCAAGCCTGTCCGCCAGCGCCGCCAGCCCCAAAAGGGAAAAGGGCAGAACGGCGACCAGTACGACCCAGCGCAGCCAGCGCCATGCCTTGAGCAACGCCGTCGCCCTATGCCCCATCGCCTGGAAGCCGAAGCCGGGGCGGGTATGGAAACCCAGCCTGGGAGGTCCGGACCTGCCCCGCAGTACAGCCATATCCTGTCCGCTCTCCTCAGCTGCTAGAGGGTCCTGAGCCTTGGGTTGAGGATGCGATCCATCGCAAACCCAACCAGGGCAAAGGCCAGGCCGGTCACGACGATCAGAAGCGTGGGCTCCAGGACCCAGTAGGTGTGTCCTGCCCAGGCCGCGAAGTTGAAGGCGTCGTAGATCACCTTGCCCCAGGTAGGAAGGTGAGGATCACTGACACCCAGGAAGGCCAGGGTTGCCTCAAAGAAGACGTAGGTTGGGACCAGCACGACAAGCTGTGGGATCAGGATGGGCAGGATGCGCGGCACGAGGTAACGGCGGATCACCCTCCAGCCGGTCGCGCCATAGGCCTGCGCGGCTTCGACATAGGGGGCCTCCCTGACCTGGAGAAAGGCAGCACGATAGCTCTTGACCGAGCTGCCGAAGATGTTGAGGAGGACGATGACTCCCAGGATGGCCCAAATGCTGCCGGCATAGAGCCAGTAGATCATGATAGCCATCGGGAGTGCAGGAAGGATCATGTTGATCTCGGTGAGGCGCTGGATGAGGCCGTCGACCCACCCGCCAAACCAGGCGCCGATGGCAGCAAAGGTCATAGACAGGAGACTGGTCGCGATGGCGCCAAAGAGGCCGAAGGCGAGGGCCACCGGCGCGCCCCAGAGGAGTGCCACGCCGAGGTCCCGCCGCTGCGAGTCGGTCCCGGCCCAACCGTAGACCTGGCCCCTGAGCACGAGCTCGGCATCCAGATCCGAGTCCGGCTCAAAGGTAAAGGCCTGGACCTCCAGTTGGTAGGTCCCCTTACCTGCCACCGAGGTATCGGCCGCGGCATCCTGGAAGAGAACCTGCACAGGAGAGGCGCCGCCCCTGCCCTGCATCCATTCCTTCTGCCGGATGCCCGCCTGTGCAATATCCATCTTGGGAAGCGCACTCGACGCATACCACACTTCACCATTGACCACGGAGAAGCGCCCCAGATCGATTCGCCTGCCGGTTGGCGCGACCCATGCCATCGAGACAAAGGGCTTCTTCGACTCGTAGGACGCGCTGAAGTAGACCGCAGCCTCCTGGGGAAACCCGTCGAATGCATAGTCGAATGTGAAGGTCAGTGTGATCTGGCTGCTGCCGTCCACGCCCGCAACTGCCTTGGTCAGGGCACCGTTCTCTCGGTCCAGGACGAGGGTGGGAGGCAGCTTGTCGCGCCGGAATAGGTTGGTCCACTGCGGGCGTCCGTTGACCGGCAGCAGGTAGCTATCGGCTCGCTGAGGGCGCCAGCGGTCCGTGGCCTCGCGGTAGGGAATGGCGACCAATGCGTAGACCGAAACGCCGATTAGGGCGATGATGATCAGCATGCCAAGCGCTGCAGAGGGATAGCGAACCAGCTCGCGCAGCAGGGACGGGACACCGCGCTCTGCCATGCGGCGCCGAGGTGCCTCCGCCGTGCTGCGCTTGCCCTGCTCGGTGGGCGCGGCCTCGGCATGCGGCTGAGAGTCCGGCGTAGGCAACGGCCGAGGCAGCTGGAATTGCCCGGAACGTCGAGTCAGCCAGGATGGCATGCGGAGCCTGCGCCTGCCGACCGGCCGCACGGGCCCACCGCTGCCCGCGACCCTGACCCGAGGATCGACGGCGGCATAGATGATATCGAGAAGCAGCACCGACAGCGCGAGCAGCAACGCGAACACGACAATCACGGCCGTCGCGACGTTCCTCTGATTCAGCCGCAGCGCCATGACAAAGAGCTGGCCGATGCCGGGCCAATCGAAGAGCAGCTCCAGGACCAGGATGCTCTGCCAGAAGGTGACGAGCATCACGGCGAAGCTGGTGATGATGTAGGGCAGGATCGGCCTGAGGATGTAGCGCCGCTCGACCATGCGCGGCGGGAGTCCTTGGGCCTTGGCGAGCTCCACATAGTCCTCGCCGGCATGGACCAGGAAGAAGGTCCGCCAGGAATAGACACTCTGGAAGTAGAGGCTCAGGAAAATGGCAGTCACCGGCAGGACCATGTGCTTGAGTACAATCGGCACATAGCCGAGCTGGGTAGCAGGAGGCAGGTCGTCAAACATGCCGCCAAAGGGCAGGACACCCAGCTCACCGGCAAAGATCACGGTCAGGAGGATGCCGTAGGCCCAGTTGGGGATCGTGGAGATGGGCGAGAGGCCGACCACCAGCCGATCCAGGAATCCGCCGTGCTTGTGCGAGAGGCGCAGCGCGGTAAGGAGGCTGGCGATGAAAACGAGAAGGTTGGCCGTCCCGGCGAGCAGGAGAGTTCTCGGCAGCCGCAACAGGATCAGGTTCCGCACGGTGGGGGCGCGCGTCTCGAGGCCGCGCAGGATGAGCTGCATGTAGGCCTGCCCCCAGTCAAAGGTGACGGCTTTCCAGAACCAGCGCAGGCAGCGCAGCAGAAAGGGCTGGTCCAGACCATAGGCCTTTACCAGCGCCGCATGTGCTTCCTCTGTGACCTTGAGCAGCTCTTCCTGGGTGAGCCCGGGATTGGCCAGGGAGATAGAATTGAGGGATTCGTTGATCTGGGCTTCAAAGATCTTGTCGATGTATCCGCCGTAGTTGAGGACGACGATGGCGAGAAAGATGCCGACGGCAACCATCAAGGCAAGCACGATCACGCGTGCGAGCGTGTAGCGGGCGACTCGCCACAGGGTGCTGGGCGTCCTGGGCTCAGGCACGCGACCCTCGTGGGAAACGACTCACCATTGACAGTGGACCTCAGTAGATTAACGCCCGAGTGCCCGATCCGTTCAGAGCCGGGCGCGCCAGAGAAAGAGTGGGGGCACCCTTCGGTACCCCCGCTGACCCGTCGACTCTGTACTGGTGTTCTTGCTGTCGCGCCAGCCCTTCAGTACGCAGGTTGGGTTGAGGAATCCCTACTCCTTGCCCTTGCGCAGACGAACGAGGTAGGCAGTCCCGGCAACGCCCAGCATCAGCCCGACCATCGATGCCCCGAAAGACAGAAAGTTGAGCGCCCAGGTCGAAGGGATGACCTGAAGCACAATGAGCCAGGGGATCACCGCCCCGGCCAACACCAGCAAGAAACCAATCCCGATCATCCATCCGGGTGACAGACGTCTCATCACTACTCACCCTCACCCCGACCCTCTCCCAGGGGGAGAGGGGGGATCATCGGTACAGCCAGCACGCGACCGAATGCCTATCCTCCGGCTCAAATTCGGGCGGCTCCTCGACGTCGCACAGGTCCTTGATCATGTGGCGGCAGCGCGGATGGAAGCGGCAGCCTGGCGGCGGCTTGATGAGGTTAGGCGGCTCGCCGGGCGGCACTTCCTTGAAGACGTGGAGGTTGTGGGGATCGGGGTCGGGTGAAGCGGCCAGCAGGGCATCGGTATAGGGGTGAAGCGGGTTGCGCAGGAGGTCGTCCACCTTGCACTTTTCGACGAGCTTGCCGGCATACATGACAAAGATGCGCTCGGAGAAGTAGCGAACCGTGGAGAGGTCGTGGGTGATGTACATGACCGCCAGGTTGTGCGACTGCTGCAAGCCGCGCAAGAGCCTGAGGATCTCAACCCGGACGGAAGCGTCGAGCATGGAAACTGGCTCGTCTGCGACAACCATCTTGGGATTGAGCACCATGGCCCGGGCAATGACCATGCGCTGCTGCTGTCCACCGCTGAGCATATGCGGGTACTTTTGGATAAAGTCCTCGATGGGCATCATCTTGACTTCTTCCATCACCCGCTCCATCCGAACCTGGCGGTCGGGCTTGCTCTTGATGCCGTTGATCACCATCGGCTCGCTCAGGATCCGATCCACGGTCATGAAGGGTGCGAGGGCGCCGTAGGGGTCCTGCTGCACGTAGCCGACCTGCGAACGGTACCAGCGCAGCTGCTTGGCCGCGAGGCCGGCGATGTTGGTGCCCTCAAAGACTACGTTCCCCTTGGTGGGCTTCACAAGGCCGAGGATGGTCTTCATTAGCGTGGACTTGCCGCAGCCGCTCTCGCCGACGATGGCGACCGCTTCTCCGTGTGCCAGGTCGAACGACACATTGTCCACGGCCTTTACGTAGCCGGCATGGCCAAAGCCAAAGCGCCGCAGCTCGTACCAGACGTGCAGGCCCTGGATCGCGAGCAAGGCCCCGTTCCCACTGACCGGTGCGCCCTCCACCGGGGGCTGAGTCACTTCCTGGACTGATTCGTTTGCTTCGGTGGTCATGGTCTGCTCCCGTCTCAAGCGTGTAGCCAGCACTTGACTTGGACCCTGCCCCGCTTGATCGTCGGGGGAGTCTCCGCACACTTTTCGAAGCGTGAAGGGCACCGCTCGGCAAAGCGGCAGCCGGTGGGCGGGTCAAGGAGGCTCGGCGGTTGGCCGGCGATAAAGTCGGGGTCTTGGTTGGCCCGCAGGCGCGGCACGCTGGCCAACAGCTTCTTGGAGTAGGGGTGAAGCGGCTCCACAAAGACCTGGGCTGAGTCGCCCACTTCGACGATCTCGCCGGCGTACATCACCACCACCCGGTCGGCGAGCTCGCTCGAAGTCGCGATGTCGTGTGTGATCAGGATGAAGCTGATCTCGAGCTCCTGCTTGATGCGCTTGAGCGTGTTGAAGATGTTGGCCTGCGTGAGCACGTCCAGCGCCGAGGTAGGCTCGTCGAGGACGACCAGAGCCGGCGCCGTCACGAGGGCCATGGCGAGGGCCACGCGCTGGCGCATGCCGCCGGAGAGCTCGAACGCGTAGCGGTTCATAAAGTCCCCCGGCACACCGACGTGGTCAAACATCTTGCGGGCCTGAGCCAGGGCTTCCACCTTCTTGACCTGGTGGTGCACGATCATCGGCTCAGACACCTGGTCGCCCACTTTCAAGACAGGGTTGAGGGAGTTCATGGCAGCCTGGGGCACCATGGACATCTTGACCCACCGGATCTGCTCACGGAACTCTTCATCCGTCAGGGTCATGGTATCCTGGCCCTCGAGCAGGACCTTCCCGGTGTAGGTGCCGACGTTTTTGGGCAAGAGGCGCAGGATCGCCTTGGCCAGCGAGGTCTTGCCGCATCCCGATTCGCCCAGGATGACTACCGCCTCGTTATAGTCCAGGTCGAAATCCACATGGTCGACCGCCTGGACTTCGCCCTTGGTGGTACGGAAGTACATTACCAGGTCTTGTACGCGCAGCAGCTTGTTGTCCTCGGCTGCGGTTGCCGGAACCGTTTGAGCTATTGGGGCAGTAGCAGCGCTCACAGTCTTATTGACCTCTCAGTCTTGGGTTAAAGATGCGGTCGAGCGAGAAACCGAGAAGGGCAAAGGCCATCCCACAGAGAACCAGGAGGACGGCCGGCTCGAGCACCCAATAGAACAGGCCCTGATAGAGGGCACCGTTGGCCTGCGCATCGCTGATGGCCTTGCCCCACGTCGGCAGGCTGGGATCGCCCAGCCCCAACACCGCCAGCGAGGCCTCCAGGAAGACGTAAGCTGGGATGCCGGTCACCAGGGCCGGGATCATCATGGGGATGATCTTGGGCAAGAGGTAGCGGAAGATCACGCGCCAGTTGCCCGCGCCGTAGGCCCGCGCCGCATCGATGTAGCCCGACTCTTTCACCTGCAAGAAGATGGAGCGGTAGTTGAGGATGGCGGCGCCGAAGATGGAGAGGAGGATGGTCGCCCCGAGGATGACAAAGATCGAGCGCGAGTAAAAGACGCCGATCATGATCAGGATGGGCAGGAAGGGAAGCACCATGTTGACCTGGGTGATGCGCTGGATGAGGGCGTCTACCCAGCCGCCGAACCAGGTGGCAATGGCGGCGATGAGCATGGTGGTGATGGTGGTGCCGAGCGCGGCGAGGAGGCCGAAGGAGAGGGCCACGGGGGTGCCCCACAGCAGGGCAACCTTCAGGTCACGGCGCAGGTGATCGGTGCCGGCGATGCCGGACAACTGGCCGTAGACAATCAGCTCAGCGTCCAGCGTGGAGTCGGGCTCGAAGGTAAAGCCGAGAACCTCGAGCTTGTACTTGCCCTTCATCACGGCGGGCGGCTGGGCTGCGGGGTCCACCGCGAAAAGTCCCTTGACCGGCGCGACACCGCCCAGCTTCTTCGTGAGCTTGGCGTCCTGGCCGAAATAGAAGGCCTGTCCTTTCTCCACGCCGAGGTCGGCCACCCGGATCACCGTGCCGTCGGGCTTGGTCCAGGACATGGAGACGTGGGGCTTTTTTTCGGTGAACTTGGCGTCGAAGTAGATGACCATATCCGACGCGAAGCTGGCCGCCTCGAATTCGAAGGGGAAGGTCATGGTGTAGACGTTGACATCGCCGGCGAGCACCTCCTTCTCGGCCGAGCCCTCGGCGGTGCTCATGACGATGGACTCGGGCAGCTTGTCACGGCGGAAGAGGTTCGTCCAGGTCGGCCCGGCGTACTTGGGATTGCGATACCAGATGTCGAGCCCGGTGGTGGGGTCCTTGCCCCCGCGCCAGAGGCGGACTGCCTCGTCGTAGGGAATACTGACGACCGCATAGACGGCCACGACAAGCAGGAGAAGGATGATCAACAGGCCAATGATGGCCGATGGGTAACGGAGAAGCTCCTTGAAGGTCCCCTTGAGTCTCACCCTGCCCTCCCCTGGCCGCCGCCGACCTTGACCCGCGGGTCGACCAGCGCATAGACAAAGTCCAATAGGAACAGCGTAATGGCCAACAAATAGGCATAGATCACGCACTCGCCGACGATCACCGGCGTGTCGTAGAGGCCAATTGCCTGATAGAGAGCGCGTCCGAAGCCGGGCCACTGGAAGATGGTCTCGAAGATCGGTGCACCGACCCAGATAGCGATCACCAACAGGGAGAAGCTGGTGATGATGACGGGCAGGGTCGGCCGCAGGATGTAGCGGCGCTCGATGTCCTTGTCCTTCAGCCCCTTGGCCTTGGCCATCTCCACATAGTCCTCGCTGGAGTAGATGAGGAAGAAGGTTCGCCAGCTGTAGATCTGGATGGGCAGGAGGGTCATGGTGAGTGCCGCCACGGGCAGGATCATGTGTTTGAGCATGCTAAGGAGGTAGAGCCCTTTGTTATCGGGCGGCGGCGCATCCACCATGTGGCCGAAGGGCAGCCACCCCAGGAGCGCGGCGAAGATGAGGATCAGGAAGATGCCATAGAACCAGCCAGGGGCAGAGGAGGTGGGCGCCATCATGACGACGATCTTGTCGATGGTGCTGCCGTACTTGCGCGAGACAGAGAGCGCAAGGACTACCCCAAGAGTGAATAGAAGGAGGTCGGCTGTCCCAAAGAGCACCAGCGTGGCCGGCATTCGCTCCAAGAGGATGTTCTTGACCATCTTGGAGCCGCTGTCGCTGGACATCTGGAGAGCCCGGCCCAGGTCGAGGGTGATGGCGTTCTTCAGATAGATGACGCTGCGCACGAGGAAGGGCTTGTCCAACCCCAGGCGCTTCTCCTGGATAGCATACTGCTCCTCGCGCATCTTGAGCTTTTGCTCCTCAGGCAGGGCCTTGAACTGGGGGTTCATGGCAAAGGCCTGGTCGACCGACTCGCGGATTTGCCCGCGCTGGATCTTGTCGACATGCCCGCCCATGTTGGCGATGAGGATGGTGAGGTAGACGCCGACGACGACGGTGACAAACAACAGAACGAGGCGGACGAGGCTGTAGCGGAGGAGCCTCACCAGGGTGCTGGACCCGCCTCTCTTTTTCTCTGCAGCCCCCGCCTTGGGAGCGGCGGCCAAGGTCGCTTCGCTCACAGCAGCACCTCCTTGAAATCAGCGCGACTTCACGTCGGTTGGGGCCGAGCCAGCAGCCCGGTACCCGACGAGGCCTGGGGAGCCAAGGGGCAGATCACCTACTCAAGCGCTCCCCGGTCAGGTGAGCAAGCCCGATGGGGGCCGGTTTCCCGGACCCCCACCGGGCATCATCGGTAGGCTACCGGCCTATTGGACGACGAACTCGTAGTCCAGGATGCCGGGGATGGCTACCAGGTTGGAGGTCACGACGACTTCCAGCTTGCTGGAGCCGGCGGTCAGCTTGCTCGTGATGTCGGCAGGCAGGGTGATGGTGTACTTGCCTTCTTCGGCCAGTACGGCATCGCCCTTGCCGGCGAGCGCACCGGTGGCGTCGAATACCAGGTACTTGACGCCGGGGATGTCCTTGCTGGCGTACGGCTGGTCGCCGAGCATGACGGAGACTTCAAAGGCCGCATCCGCCGCGCCGACCTTGACCGATGCCGGGCCGGTGACTTCGATGACCGGGATCGGCGGAGTGCCGAAGCCGGACCAGCGGTCGGCCGCGTCGGGGTAGGACTCGAAGCGACGCAGGCTGAGGGTCTTTTCGACCGGGAAGGCCTTGTCCAGCCAGAAGGGGCCGGTGCCCAGCCAGAAGTGACCCTGGAGCTTGTACCAGTTGGTCAGGTTGGCGTAGCGGGCGGCGATCTCATCGGCCGTCAGGTAGGTGCCCAGGGTGGGCGTGTAGACGATCGAGCCCTTGGCAGCCAGCGAGTCCAGGTCGGCCTTGAGGATGGAGAGGCTGGGGCCGGCGACAAAGCTCATCCACTCGACGCCGAGGGTGCCCGCCTTGTCGGTCGAGAAGGCCAGCTCGCCCTTCGCATCGGCGGTGGCGCCGACGGCCATGTTGTGCCAGGCACCGGGGCCCTGGGCGTAGGTGGGCCACCAGGTGGTGACGAGCCACTCAACATCCAGGTATACGATGTCGTCGTAGGTCGTGATGACCAGCGGATCGGTCGAGTCGACCGTGACACCGCGGAAGTGCGACAGGAGGGCATCGACCTGAGGCGCGAGGGCCTCGTCGTAGATGGCGCTGTCGGGCTTGCCCTTGTCGAAGAGCAGGATCATGTACATGACAAAGTCCGCCATCGTGAGCGGGCTGCCGTCATGCCACTTGACCGTCTCCCAGAGGTCGGCCGGGTAGGTGATCGTGCACTTGGTGTTGGCCTCGAGGGTCGGCGTGGTCATGCTGCCGGCCTCGATGAAGACCTGGTTCACGGCATCCCAGTCCGCCCAGGCAGTCGCGGGGACTTCGATCTTGTCGGCAAAGTCCAACGTGACCCAGTCCAGGGTCTGGGCAACGGGCAGGCCGGCCTTGACGGTGCAGGCGGCCGATTCGATCCGCTGCGGCCAGTAAAGGCCGGTGTAGGGATCGGCGATGACGCCGTTGTCCTGCGTCGAGCGGATGGGCGTCATGTCGTAGATCCAGTTGGAGCCGGCAATCGGGTTCCAGGGCTCGATCAGGACGCCGGGCTGCGTGACACGCATGGTCCCGCCGATCTTGTCCTTGAAGCGGATGGTGTAGGGGAAGAGGGCCGAGCCGGCGACACCGCCAGCCAGGTCGTAGGCGACTTCCATGTCCGCGCGCTGCGGGGCGAAGGAGATGGCGTCGACGAGCCAGATGCGGACCGAGTCCTCCATGGAGAGGGTGAGCGCTTCCTTGAAGAGCTCTGCGCGCTCGTCCATTGTGGCGAAGTCGTTCACCCACAGCTTCTCGGAGACCGCCATGAAGGCATCGGACGGCTTGTAGTTCTGCCAGAGGGGCGAACCCGAGCCGAGGGCGGTGTAGAAGTAGCCAAAGTTGGTGGCGTCGTCGCGGCTGATGGCGGTGGTGATCCAGCCACCGGTGTACCAGTGCCAGAGGCCTTCGTTCGGGTCGCTCGAGTTCCAGATGGGCGAAGCTTCCGAGCGGGTCTTGTACTGGAAGTCGACGGTGAAGCCGGCAGACTCAAGCTGCTGGCCGATGTAGTCGCCGTATTCCTTGCGCTCGTCCTCGGTGCGGATGATCCCGATCAGCGTCACGGGGGCACCGTTGTACTGCCACTTGCCGTCGGCACCCAGGGTGGCGCCCATCTCGGCCATGACGCCAGCGATGAGCTCCTTGGCCTTGTCGGGGTTATAGGCGTACTTGGCCTCGATCTCGCGGTTGACATCGACGTAGCGGGCATAGTCCGGGAAGGACGAGTTGAGGCTCGAGAACTTGGGCACGCCCAAGCCCCCGATGATCTCCTGGACCATGTAGTTGCGGTCGATGAGCATGTTCATCGCTTCGCGGAACTTGGCAACACCGAATGGGTTGATGCGGCCGTCGGCGAAGACGGGAACCGGGTTGGCCGTGACTTCGTTGTACGAGCCGTAGGCGGTGGTGTAGGCCAGGTTCGGGTCGCTGGTCACCGTCTCGAAGAGGTTCGCATCGTTCACGGTGTAGGCATAGATGTCGGCGTCGTTGGCCTGGAGCTGCTTGACAGCGGCCTGCGCCTCGTTCTGCTCGGTGAAGACCAGCTGGTCCACCCAGGCACCCGTGCGGGTGACCGGCTCAGGGACCGCCGTCACCTCGACGATCTGGGTCTCCTTGACGGTGACGACCTCGGTCTCCTTGACGATGACCGTCGCTTCTACCTGCTCACCGGGCACGACGACCGTCTGCTCGACGACCTCGGCCGTGGGCGTTGCGCCGCAGGCTGCCAGCAGCATGCTAGCTACGATCAGCAGCCCGAGCAAAGACATCAACTTCTTGGACATTGTCCTCCTCCTTCAGATCTGGTTTTGATGAACGGACCTACGGGCTAACCAGGAGCGGGGACCCTGAGACTCTCCCGCCAAACCACCTCCTTTGCTCAGCGTTACCACTCAGGTGTACGTGCAAACCCTGCACGCCGTGTGCCGGGTACTCCCAAGCACGACGGCACACTGTCATACTAGCATAGTCTGCAACCAGTGTCAAACGAGGCCTGGAAATGTGCAGTCGGCGAGCAACCGTAGGCTGCTCGCCGGCCAATCGTATGGCGCGGCCTCTGCAACAAGAACGCAGTGCAGCGCACAACTGTTCAGATGGCGGCTATGGGATGCACAGGCGATCCCCGGGCAGGATGTAGCTGCCCGTCGCAACCGTGAGGCCGTTGGCCTGCAGGATGGCATAGGGATCCGCCCCATAGTCTCGGGCAATCTGCCAGATCCGATCGCCCGGCTTGACCGTGTGGTAGTAGCGGCACTGCCCCGTGCCCGGTGGGCTTCCACCTGTCCCACGGCTGGGGATCTTGAGCACCTGGCCTACGACAATCGTGCTAGGATCCGCAAGGCCATTGGCTGCCACGATCTGGTCTACCGTGACCCCGTAGCTCACGGCGATCGAGTAGAGGGTATCACCCGCCTGGACGGTGTACAGGGTCTGCTCACCAGAGGGTGGGACGGGCGTCTGGGTGGCGACGGGCTGCACGACGACGGGAGTAGGGAGCGAGAGGGTGGGCGTGACGGAACCCGAGGTGCTCACCGCGGGCGTGGAAGCCACGCCGCCCGCAACGGGGGTCAACAGGCTGATGACCGTTGCCCCGCCGGCAGGAGCGACCAGGCCCCCACCCGTCGTGGTGGGCGTGGCCGTGCTCTGCCCGGCTGTCCCGGTGGTGCCCTGGCCGGGAACGGCGGTGGCGCCTGCAGGCGCGCGCACTGAGGGCTCTCGCTGACAACCGGCCAATCCAACGAGCGCCAGGAGCGCCACCAGCAAGAGCAACCCCAACGTGAACGGCTTCTTTTTCATCGTATCCTCCTCCGAGCTACCAGAGCCTGCACAAAACCACAAGCTCTGATTCGAAGCTTGTGCTTTCTGGTATAATATCATAGGATACGAAAGAAGTCAAGTAGATCACCCCAACATAGTGGGTGCCCGGTCCGGGCCGGCGCCGGGGGGGGGGAGTTGGTGAGAGCAGCCTGATTCTCACGGCGCCCTGCCCAGGCTCAGAGGACCCCAAAGCCGGGGACAGGGCGCCCTTTGGTCCGAAACGCTAGATGACGCCGAGCTCCCGGCCCACACGCTCGAAGATGGAGAGGCCCAAGTCGAGGTCCTCCCTGGTATGCGCTGCCGTGTTCATCACCCGGATACGCGCCTGGCCGCGCGGCACCGTCGGAAAGCCGAGCGCCATGGCAAAGAGTCCGTTCTCGAAGAGCTTGCGGGAGAACTCTTTGGCAAGCGGCGCTTCGCCAAGCATAATGGGCACGATCGGGGTCTGACTGCGGCCCGTATCAAAACCGAGCTGCCGCATGGCTGCCTTGAAGTAGTCGGCGTTGGCCCACAAGCGGTCCACGAGGTCGGAACTCTCCTCCAGCAAGTCGACGGCCGCCAGGCACGCTGCCGTGTCGGGCGGGGTCGCGGCACTGGAGAATAGGAAGGGGCGTGCCTTCTGCCGGATATAGTCCACGACAACCTTCTTGCCGGCGATGACACCGCCGACGACGCCGAACGCCTTGGAGAGGGTGCCGACCTCGACGTCGAACTTGCCCTGCAGCCCAAAGTGGTGGACGATGCCCTTGCCGCCACCCAACACGCCCTCGCCGTGCGCGTCATCGACCATGCTGATGACGCCGTACTTTTCGGCAACCTCGTAGAGCTCATCCAGCGGCGCAATGTCCCCATCCATGCTGAAGACGCCGTCGGTCACCAGGAGCCCGCGCCGGTAATTGGGCAGGTTCTCGCGGATGACGCGCTCGGCGTCACGGGCGTCGCAGTGCTCATAGACGAGGATCTTGGCGCCCGAGAGGCGCGCCCCGTCGATGATGCTTGCGTGGTTGAGGCGGTCGGAGAAGATGACGTCCTGCACGCCCGCGGCCTTGTCGGCGCCGACCAGGGGTGGAAGGGCCGACTGGTTGGCGACGAAGCCGCTCTGCAGATAGAGCGCGTCTTCGACGCCTTTGAAGGCGGCCAACCGCCGCTCCAGCTCAACGTGCAGGGCCTGGGTGCCGGCGATGGAGCGTACGGCTGCCGGCCCCACACCCCATGTCTCGATCGCCCTGGCCGCAGCCTCCTTCATGCGGGGGTGGTTGGCCAGGCCGAGGTAGTTGTTGGTGCAGAAGTTGAGGACCCGCCTGCCGTCTACGATCATCCAGCCGTCGGCCGCGGAGCCCATCACTCGCAGGTTGATGAAGAGGCCTGCCTGCTGAAGGCCGGCCACATCGTCTCGGATAAAGTCAAACTTGTCTGCCATTGTTCCTCCTCTGGTATGGTGCTATCGCCCCGGTGGGCTATGCGTACGTACGGTGCACTCTGCTGCGCCAGGGCACAGGCATCTGCCCGCCTGCACTCTTCGCTTACTTCCCTGCTCCCTGCAGATCCAGAATGCCGGCCCACTCGACCACGCGGCTCCAGTTGGGTCGTTCGGTGGCCTCATCGGTATAGCGCGGGCTGCGTGGGCCGCTGATGCCGGGCAGCCCGAACTCCTCCAACTTGCGGCGGGCGCTGCTCAGCAGCCGCTCGACCCAGGAGGTACCGAGCCAGTAGCGGGTCCCCCAGGTGCCCAGGAAAGGCAGGGCCCAAGGCTCGGAGTCGAGGGAGATGCCCGGCCGCCAATCGGCAGGGCGGAGGGTGAGGCCATCGCCGGTGGCGTAGTCGACCAGCCCATACATCTTGATCAGGTCGTATTCCCTGCGCTCGGGATAGGAGGCATGGGACCCGCCGGCGACGAAAGCCACGGGGTGCGTGCCCTCGCGCGTGACTTCCGGGTGGCCCCAGGGCTTGGTCAGCCTCGAGTGATGGCCCACAAAGGTGACATAGGCCGGCGGCTCGACGGGCCTTCCGGCTGCATCCTGCTCAAAGAAAAGGTAGAGCCCTTCCCAGTCGCCCTCGTGGTCGTTCATGCCGCGGTAACTGGTCGCCCAATCGTTAAAGGCATAGAAGAACCAGTACTGGAGGCAGAGGTACCTGGCGTCGCGGGTCTGCCGGAAGTAGTAGGTGTAGCGCGGCTCGCGCAGACGGTTTTGGGAATAGGCTTCGAAGGCAGCGCGACTGATCTCGGGGGGCAGGTCGAGGCGCGGCAGGTCGGATTTGGAGGTGCGGCCGGCTGCCACCAATGACATGACGATGGGGTTCCACCAGAACATCTGGGTGGCCTTTTCGGTCTTGGGGCTGAGCCAGAGGTAGATGAGCGGGGCAAGCCCCTTCTGCCAGGAGGAGATGCTGCGCGATGCCCCGGCGAGCAGATCGATCACGCTCCGCCCCCAGCGCGAAGCCACATCCTGATCGGCCAACGCCGAGGGGACCGACTGCACGTAGACGTCGATCGGCTGCTCGAGCTCGCGGGCAAGGACGGCGGTGGTCACCTGGCCGCGCTGCAGCAGCGGCTCGGGTTCTCCCTTGCGGCGCAAGGTCGAGTAGGAGAGAAAGTCGCTCACGTCCATCGGGAAGAACCGCTCTCCGCGTGCGAAGCGGAGGATGGGCAGGTACCTCTCGTTCAGCGGCTCGCTCATTCGGTTTGCCGGCCCCTCCGAGGCGGGTATAGAAACCCGCCCTTCAACCCCCGAGGTGCAGCGCACCGCGAAGGTGCGCCGCACCTACCTGCAGCTGTCGCCGCCGGGGTAGAGACGGCCCTCGGCGTGCCGCTTCTGGAGCTGCGACAGCATGTCCACGGTCATGGCGTCGAGATCGTAGGCCGGCTGCCATCCCCACTCGGAGCGCGCCGCACTGTCGTCGATCGAGCGCGGCCACGAGTCGGCGATTGCCTGCCGGAAGTCGGGCTCGTAGGTGCACTCAAAGCCGGGGATGTGCCTGCGGATCGCGGCGGCCAGCTCTCCTACCGAGAAGCTCATCGCAGCCAGGTTAAAGTCGGAGTGATGCTTCAGCCGCGAGAAATCCGCCTCCATGAGGTCGAGCGTGCCCTTGATGCAGTCGGGCATGTACATCATGGGCAGGACGGTATCTTCGCGAACGAAGCAGGTGTAGCGTCCCTTCGCCACGGCCTCGTAGTAGATGGCCACCGCATAGTCGGTGGTGCCGCCGCCGGGGAGCGTCTCTGCGCTGATGATGCCGGGGTATCGCACGCCGCGGACGTCCACGCCGAAACGCCTGACGTAGTAGTCGCACAGGAGCTCACCCGCGACCTTGGTGACGCCGTACATGGTGGTGGGGCGCAAAACGGTTTCCTGCGGCGTGTTGTCCCGCGGCGTGTCGGGGCCGAAGGCAGCGATGGAGCTGGGGCAAAAGACGCGGATCAAGCTCCGCTGGCGGGCCACCTCGAGGATGTTGTACAGCCCGTTGATGTTCACGTCCCAGGCCAGGCCGGGGTTCTTCTCGCCGACGGCCGACAAGATGGCCGCCATGTGATAGATGGTGTCGACCTGGTACTTGTCCACTGCTGCCAGGACCGTATCGAGGCGGCTGACATCAATGTACTCAAAGGGCCCCTCACAAAGGAGCGAGCTGGGCTTGGAGCGGTGGCCGGTGGCCACTACGTTCTCGTTGCCCAGGCGCCTGCGCAGCTCGACGGTCAACTCGGAGCCTATCTGGCCGACGGCCCCGGTGACAAGCACTCTTTTCATCTCTCTGGCTTCCATGGATCGGTACTCTCCTCGCAAGTTTCTGCGCTACGACCGGGAGACGGCCGCGCTACCCGGGTACAGGGACCCCAGCGGGGGCTGCACGCGGGCGGAGCCGCTCCTGCACCTACCCACCGCGCATCGCGGGCACGTACAACTGCTGGATATACTCCTTTACCATACGCCGGGTGCCGAACGCCGCGATGCTCGTGCGCATCGCTGCTTTCATGACCTTGACCCAGCCATGGGGTATCTCGTCGGCGCCACACTCGAAGAAGAGGGGCACCACCTGCTCCTCCAGAAGGCGATAGAGTGCCTGGCTGTCGACTTGGTCTTGCACTTCGGGGTCCTCGTATTGGGTCTCGCCGAAGGACCATCCGTTGCAGGCGCGCCCGTCCCGGGCCGGTTGGTAGCCTTCGAGCCACCAGCCGTCGAGCACGCTCAGATTGGGGACGCCGTTCATCGCCGCCTTCATGCCGCTGGTGCCGCTGGCCTCGTTGGGCCGGCGCGGGTTGTTCATCCACACGTCGACGCCCTGGACAAGGAAGCGGGCCATGTGAATGTCATAGTCCTGAAGGAACGCAATCCGCCCGCCAAAGCCCGAGTCCTGCGCGAACTGGTAGACCTGCTGGATAAAGTCCTTGCCTCCCCCGTCGGCCGGGTGGGCCTTTCCGGCAAAGACGAACTGCACGGGCCGGCGCTCGGAAAAGAGGATGCTGCGCAGGCGCTCCGGGTCGCGGAAGAGGAGGGTGGCGCGCTTGTAGGTGGCAAAGCGCCGAGCGAAGCCGATGGTGAGGGCTTCGGGATCGAGAAGGACGCCCGATCCAAGCACCTGGCCCGCTTCCATACCCCCCGTCCGCCAGAGCAAGCGGGCGCGCTCGTCGACGTGGGCGAGCAGCTTGCCCTTGAGCAGCTGGTGCGCCGACCAGAGCACGCCGTCGGGTATGGAATCGATCGTATCCCAGAGAGCCTGATCGTCGTGAAGGGCTTCCCAATCGGGGCCGATGTATCGCGCAAAGAGGTCCTTGAGCTCTGAGGAGATCCAGCTCGGCACGTGCACGCCGTTGGTGATGGCGCAGATGGGAACCTGGTCGACCGGGCGATCGGGCCAGACTCGCTGCCACATCCGGCGCGACACCTCCCCGTGCAGCTGGCTGACGCCGTTGCTCTGACCAGAGGCGCGAAGGGCCAAGACGGTCATGTTGAACCGGCCGTCGTGCTCGCCCAAGGCCATAAACTGGTCGCGGCCCATCCCCATCTCCTGCCAGAAGCGACCGAAGTACTCGTCCATCATATTGAAGGGGAAGGCGTCATGTCCCGCCGGCACCGGCGTGTGGGTCGTAAAGACCGTCGTGCGCTGCACAGTGGCGAGTGCATCGCCGAAGGACATGCCCGCTTGCGTGAACTCCCGCAGCCGTTCCAGCACCAGGAAGGCAGAGTGGCCTTCGTTCAGGTGCCAGGCAGAAGGGGCGATGCCGAGGGTTCGCAGCACGCGCACACCTCCGAGTCCGAGGACCATCTCCTGCCGGATGCGCGTCTCTTGGTCGCCGCCGTAGAGGCGCGCAGAAAGGTCCCTGTCCCAGGCCGCGTTTTGAGTGACATTGGTGTCCATGAGGTAGAGATGGACTCGCCCTACCCGGACCTCCCAGACCTGGACATGCACAGGTACTCCGCGCAGCAAGACCTGGACGAGAAGGCGCTCGCCTCCGGGTGCCAGGACAGGATGCAGCGGCACGTGGTCGTAGTTCAGCGTGTCGTAGACCGCATGCTGGCGCCCATTGGGCTCCAGACGTTGGCGGAAGTAGCCCTGGGGATAGAGGAAGCCGACACCCACGAAGGGGAGGCCCAGGTCGCTGGCTTCCTTGCAGTGATCACCGGAGAGGACCCCGAGGCCGCCCGAGTAGATGGGCAGCGAGCCATGCAGGCCGAACTCGGCCGAGAAGTAGGCAACGGGGCGGGAGAGATCGGGATAGTGACCGGGGAACCAGAGGTGCCCATTCTGCAGATCGGAATCGAGGGCAGCCATGACTCGGTCATAGTGGGCGACGAAGGTGGGGTTCTCCGCCAGGTTCTCCAGACGCTGCGGGCTCACCTCCAGCAGCATGCGCACCGGGTTGTGACGGGTGCCCCGCCAGAGGGGCTCGCTCAGGGTGCGCAGCAGGTCGCGCGCTAGGGGATGCCAGCTCCACCAGAGATTGTCAGCCAGCTCCCTCAGCCGTGCGATCCTCGCCGGGATATTGACAGCGTCGTCCATGGGCAGGTCCTCCTCGACTCGAAGTTGGGATTATCTTACGACTAAAATCGCTGCGGCGAGCAGGGTCACCGCTTTGAGGCGCAGCTGATGCATCTCCTGGTGTGAGGGAGGATGGCAAGGCGAGCGGGGTCGATCGGCTGGCCGCAGCGCTCGCACAGGCCATAATCGCCATCCTCCGCCTTGCGGATGGCGGCCTCCAGCGAACGGGCCTTGGTCTCGGCACGCTGCTTGAGGGCAAGGCACATTTCCCATTCATAGATGCCTGGATCGCCCTTGCCCAGGCCATATTCGCCCTTGTCGCCTTCGAGGCGCTCGTCCAGGCGCGCTATATCGGCCAAGGTCTCGTCCAGCTCGACCTGCAGGCGTTCCTTTAGGCTTTGTTCCGTCCCTGTCATGACAAACCTCTGCACCCTGCGCTGGGGGAGCTTACGCCCCGTCCTCGGTTGGTCCAGGATCCGTCGCCGAATCCGGCTCGGGCGGAGGGGTCTGCCCGGTGAGATCGCCTGCCTGCGCGGCTTCCAGAGCCTCCGCGGCCTCGGCGACGGGCAAATCCGGGGCTTCGAAGACCACCAGATCAGTGGGTGGGGCGACCACTAGGTCCCTGGCTTCGACGACCGGCAGGTCTGCGGTCCCATCGTCGGGCAGGTCTGCGGCCCCGTCGTCGGGCAGATCGGTCTCTGCATGTGTCTCGGACGGGATGGCGACTGCCTCGGGCTCTTCCTCGTGCGGCCGCGGCTGCGGCTTGTTCGCCGGCCGCGTGCGCAGCCTGCCCCTGCCCCTGCCGGCTGCCGGCGCGGGCGCCTCCACAGGCGTGCTTGCCCATTCAGCCCACTCGGCGTCGAGCACACGCTTCAGGCTGAGGCCCAGCCGCTTGCGGCGCAGGTCAATCCGGATGATGCGCAAGAGGAGGAGGTCACCCCGCCTGACGATGTCGCGCGGGTGCGTCAGGGGCTCGTCGGTGAGCTCAGAGACGTGGATGAGGCCCTCGATGGCGTCCTCGATCTGGGCAAAGGCGCCAAAGTCCACGACATTGGTCACGACGCCCTCGACCAACTGCCCCAGCTCGTACTTGTCTTCGACCAGCGCCCAAGGCTCAGGCTGGAGCCGCTTGAGGCTCAGGCCGATGCGCTTGTTCTCCTGGTCGAGGCTCATGACATAGACTTCGACTTCATCGCCGACCCGCAGGACTTCTCTGGGGTGGCGGACGCGCTGCCAGCTCAACTCGGTGAGGTGGACCAGCCCTTCGGCCCCTCCGAGATCGACAAAGGCGCCAAAGGCGGCCAAGCTGCTGACGCGCCCGCGCTTGACCTGGCCCTCGCGGAGCTCGCCCATCAACCGCTCGCGCTGTGCCTGGCGCCACTCACGCTCGGCGGCTACGGCCGAGAGGATCAGGCGGCGGTTCCGGCGATCGATCTCGGTCACCTTCACCCTCAGGTTCGCCCCCACCATTTCAGAGAGGCGGGACAGCCGTTCTTCCTGGCTCAACCCCTGGGGAAAGCCGGGGACTTGGGACGCCGGGACGAATCCTCGCAACTCCCCTACCGGCACCACGAGCCCGCCCTTGTTGTAGCCGGTGACGGGGGCCTCCAAGGTTTCCCCACTTTCGGCGAGCTCGGCCGCGCGCTGCCAGTCTTTCGTCTGCCGGGCCTGGTAGATCGAGACCACGAGGTTCCCCTCGAGCTCCTCGGTCTGCAGGACCAGCACGTCTACACGATCGCCGACGGAGAGCCGAGAGACGGCTTCAGCGCCCATGCGCTGCAGGTCGGCATAGGGAACGACGCCGTCCCGCTTGGCGTCCAGCCCGACGATGATCTCCTGCTCGCCGATGGATAGGATGACGCCAGGCCGCACCTGTCCGCGCTTGGGCTGTTGGTAGTCCCAGTCCTGCACGGGCAACCCGGCCATTTCCGGGCTGCCGGAGTGCGCTGCGGGCGCAGCGGGCAACTCGCTCGCCTGGGCAGCCACGGCTGCATCTTCTTGGGGTTCTGTGGTGCTTCCGGTCTGGGTTGGGTCGATGTCCATACCATCTCCTCGTGGCCAATCAGGAACTCTGTCCGCCCCGGCCTCATCCGGCGGCCCGCTCTGCCTCTTCGCCGGCAAAGCAAGGCGACAAGTGACGAACAGGCTAGTGTGCCCGCTTCAAGCAACAAAAGACCCGGCTCCCTGCCTGCTGCCGCTTCCAGGAGGGAAGCCGAGTCCAACAACCTGCACGGCGGGACAGCCTGCCGCCAGCCGTGCCAGTCTCCTGGAGCACCCGGACGAGACGATTATACAACAAGCCAGGGAGAGTGTCAACACCAATGAGAGCGCGAATCAGGGCCACGTCAAAGTCAGGTTGAGGCAACGCCGATCAGGTCCAGGCAGTCTTGGACTGAGG
>MTKX01000048.1_pt1 | contig 118587 bp, 112 predicted proteins | sample 1042771 | NCBI WGS metagenome assembly MTKX01 (sample SAMN06212183, study PRJNA360534) | anaerobic digester metagenome | biome: Wastewater treatment plant; material: sludge; isolation source: anaerobic digester fed with sludge from wastewater treatment plant | place: Denmark: WWTP Randers ...
ACGGGAAATAATGCGACGATTGCAAAAGCAATTGCCATCGTACCGTATTAAATGGGTTAGTGCGGCGCAGTTCCATCTGACGTTCTTCTTTTTTGGTGATGTGGACGTCCAGGTCATACCATCATTGATTAAGAGACTGCAAAACGCAGTCAGCCAAATCCCATTTTTCACTTATTCATTGGGAGAACCCGGCATCTTCCGTGACCGCAGCGGGCCGCGTGTACTTTGGCTGGGCATAGTGGCACCTGCCGCACTTCATGAATTAAGAAAAGCGGTTGACCATGCTGTAGCCCCGCTTGGCTTCCGGCCCGACAGCAATGCATTCCATCCGCATATCACCCTCGGCCGTTTTCTGCCCGGACAGAAAATGACGCCGTCACTGTACAACATCCTTACAGAAACGAAATCACACCAGACGTCTCCGTTATATTCTGCAAAACACCTGATCCTGTTCAAAAGCGAACTCTTCCCTGCGGGGCCCCGTTATACACCGCTGACCCGATTGGACATGAATTTCCAACCGCCCAATTCCTGAATTAATTATGCAACTACTTGAAAAATACCCGCTGAATTCAAAAAAGCCGCTATGGCCAAATAAAGAAAAATGAATTTTCACGTTGAAATATCCTGCGGGGAACAGAAGGTTGTTCAAGCTCTTGACTGCATTTGCCCTGATAATAGGGCCTCCCACCGTTGCGACCGGCTGGTGCCCTGATATTCCTCTTATTTTGATTGGTCTTTACGGATTGATCCTGATCATTTCTTATCGTAAGACTTTACTCTGATGACCCGCTCCAGATGAACTTCCATTCATTTCCCTCCTGGGTAAGGGTTTCCCAGAAGACCTTGCGATCAACGATCTTGTCCGAACCTGTCTCGTAATAGGGGAATGAGGTCTTTCCGGAGGGCTCGCCGGCAATCTTTTCGCAGGCGAGTTTCATCTTTGGGAACTGGTCATATCTCGGATCGGTAAAAACATTAAGCCCGATTTCAGAGGCATCGGCGTTATAAAGCACCACCCCTGTTTTTTCCATGACCCAGATTTCGAAAGGCTCCTTGCCAATAATAGGCACAACGTTTCTGGCTATCAGGTAAGCAGGTGAGAACAAACCGCTTACTCCTCCAAGTAACTGGTCTTCGGCCATGATGGGATGGATCTGGACCACTGCCTGATAACCTTCAACTACCGAAAACACATCGCTCAGAACGGGCAGTTTGGTTTCAAAAGACTTAATAATATGGGCCTGCTGGCTGATGTCGGAACCCTGGGAGGGATAATAGGCAGCCGGCTCTATCAGCTGCAGGATGCCTTCCGGAGTTGTGAAAACGAATTCAGTGCCAAAGGAACATTCATTGTAGAGACGCTGCAACTCGGAACGGACCATCGCGGTATCGGCACCCACCTGGGCAAGGCCGGTGGCTGCGGCATTTAGTGAGTTGCTAAGACTATCCAACGAAGCAGAAACAGCAGTAACAGCAGATGTCAGGGCAGTGGGGAACTCGGCTTCTTTAACGTTACCACAGGCATTGGTTAGTACAATTAATGCCAGAAGAGCAAGACATTGTTTCGTTTTCATAATGTTACCCGATTTTGAAAACCAAATTTAAAAAAAAATCAGGTGTTGGGTGTTTTAACGTAGTAATGTTGTATTTACGCGGGCTGTACAAAAGACCAATGTGTATGTATGATTTTCCACGTATTGGTCGGGTCCAGCCTGTATACCTCTGTACAATTCATTGTGAATACCATGCCATCCCTGTGAGCTTCATAATTGTACGTCAGGACAGCAACCCCAGGCGAGACTAGTACTACAGGATCGATCATTTTATAAAGATCTATTTTAATCTTTCCTCTTATGGTGTTATAATAATCTTCCAGCGCTTTTTTACCCTCAAGCTTGCTCTCAAAAGCAGGGTCGATATAAATAATATCATCGGTAGACAATTCAAGAAATCCGTCCGGATTTCCATTATTCCAAAGTTTCAAAGCTTGTTTTTCAAGGGCAATGATTGTTGCTTTAATGTCCTCATTATTGGAGGATGACGTGGCACATCCGTTCATTATTAGTAAAATTAGAATGAATAAAATTCGATGTTTCATCTTTATATTTTTAGGCTGGTTTATTGGACAAAATTAACCTTTTTTTGGGATAAGCCGGGGCGCCGCTTGCTTTTGCTGCCTGCTGCTGCTTTTTACGCACCGAGGTTCCACATCTTCGCTTTTTATATACATTTGCGCGGTTTATTAAGGTGCAGTCAACCACTGCATAAAACAAATGAAAGCAACAAAGGCAGCCGGTCCCCTGTCGAAACTATCGATGGCCGGCCTGCTTATCACACTGGGGATTGTTTACGGAGACCTGGGAACCTCACCGCTCTACACACTCAGGGCCATGCTCAAGGGGGCGGCAGTCATAGACAGTGATTTTATCCTGGGAGCCCTGTCCTGTATATTCTGGACACTCACGCTACAGACCACCGTAAAATATATTTTAATAACCTTAAGGGCCGATAACAAAGGGGAGGGGGGCATTATGGCTTTGTTCGCCCTGCTCAAGAAGCGGAAAAACTGGCTTTATGTGGTGGCCATTGTGGGGGGCTGCGCCCTGCTGGCAGACGGGATCATCACTCCGGCCATTACCGTAACCTCGGCCATTGAAGGCCTCAGGATCCTGAAGCCCGGGATTCCCGTGGTGGCGGTGGTCTTTGTGATCCTGAGCGTTCTGTTTTTCATTCAGCAATTTGGAACGGTGTTCCTCGGCAAATCCTTTGGTCCCCTCATGCTCTTCTGGTTCTCGATGATTGGTGTCCTGGGCCTGGTCCAGCTGGTCCGGGTCCCTGAAGTCCTTCTGGCCGTCAATCCCTACTACGCCATAAAACTGTTGTCTGCGTATCCCAACGGATTCCTGCTCCTTGGGGCCGTTTTTCTTTGTACCACCGGGGCCGAGGCTTTGTATTCGGACCTTGGTCATTGCGGGGTGCGTAATATCAGGATTTCCTGGATCTTTGTAAAGACAGCCCTGCTGCTGAATTATTTTGGACAGGGAGCCTGGATCATTACGCATGCCCGGGATATTACTTCGGAAGTAAACCCGTTTTACGCCATAATGCCCGAATGGTTTCTGATCCCGGGAATTCTTGTGGCAACGGCGGCGGCCATCATAGCCAGCCAGGCTCTCATAAGCGGATCATTCACCATCATTAGTGAGGCCATATCCCTCAATTTCTTTCCCAAGGTACGTATTAGCTATCCCTCGTCACTTAAAGGGCAGATGTTTATTCCGCTTGTTAATGTGATCCTGTACCTGGGCTGTTGTTTTGTGGTATTCTATTTCAGGGAATCATCGGGAATGGAAGCGGCTTACGGACTGGCCATTAACCTGGCCATGCTGGCCACTACCGTGCTCCTGATGTTCTACCTGAAAGATAAATTTCCCTTATACCTGCGGATTTTGTGCGGCGTGGTATTTTTTGCGGTTGAACTCTCGTTTCTTTCGGCCAATCTCTTCAAGTTCAGTGATGGAGGCTGGATTACCATAATGTTTACCGGAATTTTTGCCTTGGTCATGTACGTTTGGAACCGGGGGCGCCGGATTAAGAACAGCTTCATATCCTATGTGAAGATAAAGGATTACCTGCCTGTAATAAAAGCCTTATCCGGTGACGAGTCAGTTCCCAGGTACGCCACCAATCTGGTTTATATCACGCATGCCAACCGGGTGACTGATATTGAAAACAAGATCCTGTATTCCATTCTCAGAAAGCAGCCTAAGCGGGCAGATACCTACTGGCTCCTGCATGTGGACATTGTGGACGAACCACACGTCAGGGAATACGAGGTTACAGAACTCATCCCGGGAGTATTGATACGTATTGACCTTCGCATGGGATACAAAGTGCCGGTCAAAGCCAGCCTGTATTTTCACAACATTGTTTTTGATCTTATGGCCGAGCACAAGATTGACCTGATAAGCTCTTACCCCTCCCTCAAGCAGCACAATGTACTAAGCGATTTTCGCTACGTGGTTATAGACCGCGTGCCCAACAAGGACTACGAATTCTCCCACAATCAGAGACTGATCATGAATCTGTACTTCCGCATAAGCAAGATAGGCATGTCCGATGTGCGCTACCTGGGCCTGGATGTCACCAGTGTTAGTGTCGAGATGGTTCCTCTGCTGGCACACTCCGACATCATTTACAACGAAAAACAGCCGCTCCTGCGTACCAAAGATCCCAAAAGAATTCACCCTTCGGACATCTCCTTCACCCGCGTCAGGCGCGACAACTAAGTTTCTTGCGATCCCCGGAAGCAAAAACCTGGATTCCGTGTAAGATATTTTCAATTTATTGATACCCCTCCGGCATCCTCCTTGCCAGGGTCGCGTGCTCAAAAGCGTAACCGATCTGCAACAGCTTTCTTTCTTCATACGACCGCGCAATAAAGGTAAGGCCCGTGGGACCCCATTTCTCTGTATAGCCCATGGGGACAATCAGGCAGGGGAAATTAGCAGCTGCCGCATAGGCGGCCTCCAGGTTGTCCACAGATAAAATGATATCCAGCTGGTACGCATCCATGGGGGTTTCAAAATAGCGCCTCCCCTCCTGTTGCAATCTTTCCCTCAACTGCCCCAATGCTTCCGGTGTAATTTCCAGTGCGGCCATTTCTTCAAAAATTGCCTGTCCGTAAGGAATCCTGACCAATGAGTCCAGATCGTTATACGCAACGATTTCTCCTATGGTGCGGATAGTCAGGAAATCAGGTGCATATTGGTCCAGGTAGGCAGGCAGGTCAATTTTCATATCCCCGCTCAACAACGTGTCAAACCCGCTGAGGTCAATTTCAATGGGCTCAAATTCAATGGCAATGCCCCCGAGCGAAGTGAGAATCTCGGCCTGCTCCTTATAAAGCGGATTTTCCAGCAATTTTTTATTTACCCCAAACCGAATCCCCTCCGGAAACCCCGTTTCCCCTTCCGCTGTCAGCCCCTTTCCCTCATCCTGCAGACTTCCTTCGCCCGCCATCGCCGGGTCCAGGCTCCTGATGAACCCGGTCAACCATGGGTCTTGCTCAAGGCTTTCATCGGCCATTGCCGAGAGGAGGATGGCGTCATCAACCACTGTGCCCGCCATGGGCCCGGGTGTGTCCAGCGTGCCGGCCAGTGGAACGATCCCGCTCCGGTCCAGCAGTCCCACCGTGGGCTTAAGCCCCACAACGGAACTTTTCCCCGAGGGAGACAGGATGGAGCCCGAGGTTTCCGTCCCGATGCAGGCCGCTGCATATCCGGCCGCCATGGCCACGCCGCTTCCGGAACTGGAACCGCCGGTATCAAAAATCCTGCGTCCATAGGCATTGAGCGTCTGGCCACCGATTGCGCTAAATCCGTTAGGGCCTCCGTTAAACAGGTAATTGGCCCATTCACTCAGGTTTGTTTTGCCCAGGATAATGCCCCCGCGATTCCTGATGTTGGTTATGATGGCGGCATCTTGAGTAAAGTTGTCTTTCAGCACATGCGCCCCCGCCGTAGTGGGCATTCCCTCAACTCCGATGTTGTCTTTGACCAGGACAGGCATCCCAAAGATCAGATGCAGGGCCGGGGCCTCTTGTCCCTCAATCCTCCGGTCCCGGGCCAGGAACCTTGCCAGCTCCTTGTCTCTGGCACGGGCTTCCTTTACCGCGCCGGGATTGATGGCAACGATGGCGTTCAGCATCTTTCCTCTGTCGTTCTCGAACTTTACGATTCTGTATAGGTACCATTGCGTGAGTTGCTCATACGTAAGCTCTCCTGTGCGGATATGCGACTGCAGGGTAGGGATGTCCTGCCCTAAGATCAATGGTTTCAGCTTCTCATAGACTTCTTCCGTAAAGTCGCCGAGCTGGGGTTCCACGACCTTCCACAATTCATTTTTATCCAGCACCCGGGACTGGATCAGCTTGAAGCGCATTCTTACAGATTCATGATCTGCATTGGCGGCAATTTCTTCCGACTCGTCGTACGGGATCCATTCCGGGATCGCTGTCTGCGGCCTATGGTTGCATGCAGCAATCATGAAGAGCATAAGCAAGGGAATATAAAAAGTTCTCATAAAGATGTTTTCATTAATTTTCTTTCGTTATGACAATCGTATAAATAATACAGAGCAACCATAAAAAACGCACGTATAGCGGCTGACAACACATTATACAACGGAGATTTATCGGATAAAAATAAATCCGACGTCAGGAATCCGGAATAAAAAATGAAAAAACCCAGGTTATACTTTATTTTTTTCATAGTAGGTGGTATTTGATTACCAGGATTTTCAAAATTAACTAAATCATATCAAAGATCATAATATCCTGTGCTGTCTGCACCCTTCTTTGACGCCCCTTGGAACGGAGAGCCTCGGCGTACACCAACAAGCTCTCCGTTCCAAGGGGCGTCAGAGACAGAGACGAGTGCCTCGCACAACAAGAATTGTCCTTTGATTAAATTTACTTACCGAGTCTTAGTACTTTTTGAGTTGAGGTTGACAGGGAGGTGGTAAGTCGTCAAAATAGAGTTCATGCCTATAACGCACACATTAATAGCGGATTATGTTTTTTTGCAACAAAACCATCACTTACCACCTCCCACAAAGCAACCTGGAACAATGATTGGTGCTGCGGAGCAGCGCCTTTATAAGCGCCAAAAGCCTTTGGCGCACTGCCTTGAAAGAACACCGGACGGAAAAAGGAGCAGCAATACGAATATACGGCAAGGTCACTTCCGTGCAAAGAACGGAGCGCCTCGGCATAAAAGAAAAAGCACTCCGTTCTTAGCACTCTGGCGACCGCCTGAAGGGAAGGGCTAGAGCCTCGGCTTAAAGAAAAAACTTCCCGATCTTGTGGTGGCAGCGACTGACCACGATAATCATACTCAGGCACCCCTTCAATTTTTAGAATCAATGGTGCTGTGAAGCAGCAACCTGCAGCCGGCAACCTGTACTGCCGCAGGTTGAAAACAGGCATTTTTTTACCGAATTCAAACTCAAACCGACCGAATTCAAACTCATACGATCCAATCTCGATATGAAAACTTACATTTATATGAAAAAATACCGGGCAGCGAGAACCGTACCGGACAGCCATATAAAAACCGCATCATTATTTTACCATGGTTAATATATTTATAGGAAATATCATCAGACAAAAGGTCAAGGAACGGAAGCTGACGGTTTCTGAATTTGCCAAGACCATTAACCGCTCAAGAACAACGGTATATGATATTTTTAACAGAAAAAGCATAGATGTAGACCTGTTGCTGACCATTTCCGAAGCACTGGATTTTGATTTTCTGAGCGAAATATACCTTACAAAAAAAGACAAATCAGCAAAAAAATGCTATCTGGCCATAGAAATTGATCCATCGGAATTACCCCGTGATGCAAAAGAAGTTGCAGAAACGGATAAGCTCAGGGTCAGGGTTCTTTTGAAAGAAAAACTCAGGTCAATCATAGAGCAGGAGAAAGAAAAGAAAAATATAAAGAAGCATTAATTGCAAATATATCCGGACAATTTCGTCTAATATTCCGACGACCCAAAGTGTTGTTTTATGTCCGGATTTTTCCCAATTTTATAAATTAATTTAAATTTTAAAAAGGTAGTCGCATCACAATGCGGCAGCTTTGTCTTATATATTGTAGAACTGATTAAAAATATTGACTTTATCATTTTTTCCGTATCATATCACTTGGCTGAATCTGATCACCGCCCCCCGAATAACTAATAAACGAAACAGACATTTTGGACCTGAAACGTTTGGATTGATGAAAAAATCTGTTCTTATTACGATCTGTATATTGTTGTCACTTGTTATGGGGTCAATACAAATGTATGCCCAACAACAGCAGGTCATAGATTCTCTACTCCGGATAATTGAAAGTACATCTTCCGATTCGGTCAGAATCTACAACATGGGCGAAGTTGCCTGGTTATACATTAATGTAAAACCCCAAATAGCTCTGGAATATGCCCATAAGGGTCTGAAACTGTCTGAAAAAACCAGTCACAAAAAGGGCATCAGCGTGAGTCTGAATTGTTTAGGAGCAGCTCACACTACTATAGGTAATTTTGATTCGGCGCTCGTTTATTATGAAAGACGGCTGGACCTTGTAGAACAAATGAAAGACACCCTGGGAATTGCCGCGGCAATAGACAACATATCCGTTATCCATCTGTATAAGAGAAATTACTATACAGCGCTCAAATTAAGAGAAGAATCCAATAATATCTACAAAGAAGCAGAAAAGACTTTATTGCTGGCCCATGGCTATGTATGGATTGGCAATATTTATTTATCCCAGGAAAAATTTGATTTGGCATTACATTATTACCTGGAAGCAAAAAGAATTTTTGAGAAGGAAAAAGATTCGGGAGCGGCCTATGCATTAGTAAATATTGGAACGGTATACAGGAGAATGAAAAATTATGAGCAGGCAATTGAGAATTTGGAAAAATCGAAAGATTTGTTCGAAGAGAGGGGAGATTTAAATGGTGTGGGTTCCGCGTTATATAGGATTGCCACTATTTATTATGATATGAAAGACAGGGAAAAGTACCTTGAAACATTATTTCAGGCGGAAGAAGTCTTAACAAATGTGGGAAATGAATATTTTTTAAGTTTAGTTAATTCCCGTTTAGCCGATGAGTATAAATTAGTCGAAGATTATGAAAAAGCCCTGTTCTATTTAAACAAAACACTTGCCTATGGAGAAAAATCCGGAGCTCAGGATGCCACAACAATTGCATTGCACGGCATGGCAACTGTTCATTATGCAAGAAAAGAGTATTACACTGCCCTGGATTATTTAAGAAAAGCTGAACAGGCTGCCGTGAATCTGAAAGTTCATCTTCCACAAATTTTTCTTGACTATGTGCGTGTATTCGGCAGGCTGAACGAACCGGACAGTGTGGAAAAATATGCTTATGCTTATGAATCTCTGAATGATTCCCTCATAAGTGAAAAGACGATACAGGCGGTTGCTGATCTCCAGGCAAAATATGATTCAGAAAAAAAAGAAAAGGAGATAGCCATTCTGAACCTGGAAAATGAAAACTTTGAGCATGAACTGGAAAAGTTAAACCAGAAAAACCAGATAGACCTGTTGAATTACCGGCAGTCCCAGATAGAAAATGAAAACTACAGGCAAAGCCTGCGATTAGCAGAAGCGGAAAGAGATAAGCAAAGAAGTGAAATAGAGGTTTTGATCCTGAACGAAGAAATACACAAACAAGCCATAGAGCATGAAAAGAAAACCCAGCGATTGATGACCCTGGGTTTTGTTATAATATTTCTTGCCCTGCTTGTTATCACATATTTTATTTCTTTATGGTACAGGAATAAAAAGAAACAAGAGGAAGCACAATTGAAACAGACGGCTGCCGAATTAAGCCGCCAGCTCATGGAAACCAATATGAAGGCACTCAACTTCCAGCTGAATCCCCACTTTATTTTCAATTGCGTGCAAACGGTGGAATATCTGCTTAAAGAGTCAAGAACAGAAGAATCCATGGCCATTCTGAGAAAATTTTCCAACCTGACCCGGCTCATGCTGGAAAGCATGTCCAAAAAGGAAATTTCCCTGGAGCGTGAACTTGAGATAGTGCAGTTTTACATGGATTTGGAAAATACACGCTGTAACAATTCTTTCACCTATTCCATAGACGTGGACCCATCCCTCGACATAGAAGCCACCATGATCCCCCCCCTGATTTTACAACCCTTTGTGGAAAATTCAATAAAACACGGATTTGCCGGAAAGGACAAGGGAAATCAAATAAAAATCACCATACGCCCTGAAAGCAATAACCTTTTATGTGAAATCACCGATAACGGGGTGGGATTCTCTGCAGGCAGACAGGCAAAGGCCCCCACCTCGGGTTATAAAAAAGAGTCCCTGGGACTCAAACTAATCCGGGATCGGCTCCAAGTGATCAACAAGATGCATGATGCCAGTTCTTCCTTCACTATAGTGGATTTACTCACAGAAGACAACAAAACAAAAGGCACCAGGGTGTCTTTATATCTACCTAACACTTCAGCAGCATGATAAAAACGCTTATTGTAGAAGATGACATAATGCACGCAAGGTCACTCACAGAGATGATCCAGGAACATTTTAAAAACATCCGGATCTTATCTGTTTGCAACAATGTCCCCGATGCAGCACAACAGATCCGGGAACTGCATCCTGATCTGGTTTTTTTGGACGTGGAGCTGGGCCCCTATACCGGCTTTGATTTACTGGCCATGCTCAACCGGAGGGACTTTGAGGTCATCTTTACAACCGCATATCAGAAATATGCAGTGATGGCCATTAAAATGTCTGCGCTCGATTTCATCGAAAAACCAATTGATGTAAATCAGCTGAGGGAAGCTTTATCGCGCTACAAGACTAAGGAGAGCGAAAAAAAGCTGCAAAATTTACTGTTCAACTTACAAGCCAATGAGAAGGATCAAAAGATCGCACTATTTGACCAGGGCAGCTTTCTTTTTGTAAATATAAAAGACATTATGCGCCTTCGCTCAGAGAATGCCTACACAGAGATATATTACCTGGAAGATCAGCATGTTAACACAGCGCTTATGTCCAAGAGCATAGCCTTTTATGAGGAATTGCTTGACGGGAAAGGCCTTTTTTACCGGGTACACAACCAGCACCTGGTGAATATCAAATACATCAAGCGCCTTGTACTAGACAGCGGCTGTGCCGTTATCATGGATGATGATGAGCGATCTGTTGTTCCGGTAGCACGTTCCCGAAGGGACCAGTTTGTCTCTTACCTGCGTGATTGCGGCATCATGATCTAAAGCTTCTGCTGCAGCCCTACTTCATGACCCAGGGATGATAAGCTGCATCCCTGAGCTGGCGCACATTTTTGAACGGTTTGGGCGGATTCAGGTACCTGGCCATGAACTTATAGATATCCAGTCGGATGGCCGAGGCTTGAGGTGTGTCCATCCGATCAAAGGAATGTCCGCCGGGGTGGTTTTCAAATATCTTGTATTCAAAAGATTTTCCCTGGGCCTTCAGTGCATTGATCAGGTGTTCCACTTCAAGGGAGTTAACATCCTCGTCGTTGGTGTTGGTGTGGATCAGCAAGGGTGTCTGTAATTTGGCAGCCTGCCATGCCGGGGAGCGGCGGCGGTATTCGGCAACATCTTCCTCGGGTGTTTTCCCTATGTGGTAAGGGGCCGAGAATAAAGCCATGTAGCCGGGCCTTTTGTAGCCAAGGCGTGCTATCAGATCGCTGACGGGAACTCCTGCATATCCGGCTTTGTAATCTTTGGGATGCTCAAAAAGGTTCATCAGGGTGATCATGCCCCCGTGGCTCCAGCCCATGATACCTACACGAGAGGGGTCCACTATATCATAATTTTCAACCATATAATTACGTCCGTACCATACATCTTCGTTTTCCAGCCCTCCGTAGTCTATGTTTTCATACATGGTCCGGCCATAACCCGTACTGCCCCTGTACTCGGTGGCAATGATAATATACCCCTGGGCAATCAATTCCCGGACAATATGGGTATGGTAGGTGGAAAAATCGGCATGCACCCCGCCATGCGGAAGAACGATGAGCGGGTATTTCCCCGAAGGGTCAATATCCCTGGGGACAAAGACATAAGACCAGATCTTGAGCGGATTGCCCGCCCCCTGTCCCGCAGGGTTGTCTTCTTTCCATCGCGGTACGGTAGGAATGTACACTTTGTCTATGTAAGCCACATCGCCTACTTTGTGGTACCACATTAGGTCGTCAATCTGTTTTGACAGGACCTGTGCCTGGTGGTCCACTTCCTGCGCGGATAAAAACCACGCAGGAAGCAGCATCAGTAGTAAAAATATCCAGTGTTTTTTCATGATTACATTTTTCTGTCAGGGGGTGTTCCGGGCAGCGGTTCATAAGATTTGAGCTCCTCGAGGAGGACTTCAATGGCCTTGTTCAGCTGCGCGTCATTTCCCAGGTAATCTTCAAAAGGATTGATATCGACTTCAATATCGGGTTCCACTCCATATCCCTCTATGATCCATTCCCCGTCTGTTGAATAGGAAGTGAAGAAAGGCGTGCGCACATCCTGCCCGTCAAGGTAGGGCTTGGATCCCGATATACCCACGATGCCTCCCCAGGTTCTGGTGCCAATGAGTTTACCAAGGCCCATCTTCCGGAATCCGTAAGGGAACAGATCCCCGTCCGACATGGAGTATTTGTCTATCAGGCATACTTTGGGTCCCGAGTGGCTTTCGTTGGGAACCGGCAGATTCATCCCGTTGCGGTACATGCTCATTCGGTAGGCTTCACGGGCCAGACGTTCCAGGATGATGGGAGACACGTTCCCGCCACCGTTCATGCGGTCATCAATGATAAGGGCCTTTTTATCCAGCTGGCTATAAAACAGTTTGGTGAACATATCCAGACCGGCAATACCCATGTCGGGAATGTGGATGTACCCGATCTGACCGTTGCCCGCCCTGTTGACCTTATTGATGTTTTCCTGTACCCATTCGTAATACACCAAAGGGGCTTCATCGGCAATGGGCTTGACATAAACGGTGCGTGCCCCTGTTTTGGCAGGTGTACTATTCACGGTCAGGGCAACTGTTTTATCCACTTTTCCCACCAATGCTTCGTAGATCACTTTCATGGGAGTGCAGTCTACCCCATCCACCTCCAGGATGTAATCTCCCTGTGAAATATCCACTCCGCCTTCGTGGAAAGGAGAGCGGAGCGATTTGTCCCAGTTTTCTCCCTCGTAGATTTTTACTACACGGAATGCTCCGGAAGGATCCTTGCTAAAACGGGCCCCCAGCAAGCCCACCTTCACCCGTTCGGCAGCCGGTGTGTCTGAGGGTGAGGTGACATAACAGTGGCCCACGTTCAATTCAGAGATCATTTCCCCAATCACATAAGTCAGATCATGACGGTGTTTTACATACGGCAACAAGGCTTCGTATTTTTCGCGGATCCCGTTCCAGTCGCGTCCGTGCATGGTAGGCAGGTAAAAATGATCCCGGTAAACGCGCCAGGTTTCCTGGAAAATCTGGTTCCATTCGGCAGGGTAATCTGCAAAAATCCTGACATCACCCATGCTCACTTTTTTGTCCTTTTTCCAGGTGGGAGCTCCTATGACAAACAAATCATCCCCGTCACGAAGCAGCATTTTTTTACCCTTCGGAGCATAAGCCAGCGGCATTCCTGTGATTACCGCGCTTTCTTTAAGATCGCTGAGCGAGATTTTTTTAACCTCCCTTCTCGTCATGAAATAGAGGTCCCCGTCCACAGCAGCCAGAATTTGGTACGTTCCCGGCTCCAGGGGCAGGGCCGAGGCCCTTTCTACGATCCCGTCCAGATCTACCGTAACCGTGATTTGTTTTTTCACGGCGGATTCGGCTTTGTCGTTTTTACGGCCTTTTTGCCCGGCAGCCGGTGCAGCGGGGATCTCGCTCTTTTCCGAGGGCTTGTATTCCACAGCTTTCAGGGCTGTGGGATCGGGTGTGTCTTTGGCCAGCGGGAGCACGAAGATATAAGATGAAACATTATAAGTCGCATTCCATTCCACCCACGAATAGTTGGCCCTGAAGTCACGGGCCGATGTGAAAAACAGGTATTTGCCATCGTCTGAAAACACACCTGACTGGGCATCATACCAGGGGCTGGTTACCGGGTAGGAGATATTGTCATCTACACTGTACAGGTATACAACGCTCATACGGTTTTCTGCCTGGGTGGCATAGGTAATCCATTTGCCGTCCGGGGAAATATCATAATTGCGGATTGTGGAGAAGGGTGTTTGCAGTATTTTGCGGGAAGTACCTGTTTCAGGGTTGGCGCACCATAATTCCCTTTCTTCTGTGGTAAAGTATAAGGCTTTGGAGTCAGGTGCCCAGGATAAGTTGTCAGGATAACCATCTGTAAAAGAAGTGATTTTCCGTGCCTCGGAGGATTTATCATACGGCATGACGTACAATTGGTATTCGCCCGTCTGATCCGAGAACCAGGCAATCCGTGAGCCATCGGGAGACCAGCAGGCTTCGCGTTCGTGTACACCCGGGGTGCGGGTCAGGTTATAGGTTGCCCCTTCTGTTCCCGGAACGGAAAATACATCGCCCCGGGCTGTAACCAGTACCTGTTCCCCATTCGGGGACAAAGAGAATCCTGCAGCCTGTCCGGCAACGTCCAGCAGGCGTGTCCTGGCATTAAGGTTCTCTTCGTTCAGTCTGATATCGACTTTTTTAAGATCTCCGGTTTTTGTGTGGAATAAATAAACATAGCCTCCGTTTTCAAAAGTAATATAATCTCCTCCGGCGGCAGGGAATTTAATGTCGTAGGTATCGAACCGGGTGATCTTTTCAGTCTTTTTTGTTCCCGTGTTGTAACGGAACAGGTTCATTATGGAATCGCGGTCCGAAATAAAGTAAATATCTGCTCCAATCCACATGGGAAAAATATCCTGGGCGTTGTCCCCTTCGCCGGCGGTTATATTTTCCATTTGCGTGGTTCCCAGTTTGTTGACCCATATATCATCTGCCTGTCCGCCTTTATAATATTTCCAGGTTCTGAATTCACGGAACATGCGGTTCAAGGCCAGGTACTGGCCATCGGGTGAAAAAGAGCAGAATCCGCCCTCGGTCGTTGGGATCTGGCTCAGTTCCCCTCCTTCGGCCGGAACGGTGAACAGGTGGGCGCGCATACCGGAAAAACTGTACCAGCGCGAACGCAACACGATATTTTGTCCATCCGGAGTCCACCCCATGACAATGTTGTTGGGACCCATGCGGTCTCCTATATTATCCCTGTCCAGGGCAGCCGTATAGGTCAGGCGTAGTGGCTCACCTCCTTCTGCAGGTATGGTATAGACTTCGGTATTGCCGTCATATTGTCCGGTAAAGGCGATGGTGCGGCCATCGGGTGAAAATTTGGGAAAGACTTCATATCCGATGTGTGATGTAATCCTTGTGGCATTACCTCCTTCCAGTGGCACGGTATAAAGATCTCCGGCATACGAAAAGGCGATCACCCCGTTTCCAACGGCAGGGAAGCGGAGCAGGCGTCCTTCCTGGTCCCGGGCAGAAAGGGATGTCAGGGCAGTTAACAACAGTACTGTTAAAATAAGTCTGCATTTCATAATATGGATATATTAAATTAGTCTGCATGTAAAGTTAAATAAGTTGTTTCAAGAGACAAATTCTTCGTATATTTACTCATCATTTAACAAAACCATTATGTCAAAATTTCTTAAAGAATTCAAAGCATTTGCCCTCAGGGGCAATGTGGTGGATATGGCTGTCGGTATCATAATTGGCGCAGCTTTTGGCAAAATTGTGTCTTCTCTTGTTTCGGACCTGCTCATGCCACTGGTAGGTGCCCTGGTCGGAGGGGTCAATTTTACCGACTGGAAATGGACCATAGTGGGGGAACGAGCCAGCATCCTGGACCCTGATATCATGCTGCCTGCCGTAACCCTGAATTACGGGAATTTTATCCAGGTGCTCATAGATTTCATAATCATTGCCTTCTGCGTGTTCCTGCTTATCAAGGGTTTAAACAGGCTGACCTCGGCCAAAAAGAAAGAAGCAGAGCAGGAAGCTCCGGCACCGGCCCCAGAGACTGAACCCACCCGCGAAGAAGTGCTTTTGACAGAGATCCGCGACCTGCTTAAAACGAAATAGGATCCTTATAGATTTGTAAACCAACGGGCAATCTGTTCTGCATGCGTGCGGGAGACAGGTATGTCCGGTACTTTTGTTATGCCAAGATCCAGCACAATGCCGTTGGGCGTTCTTTTGGCTATCCTGACCTGGTCCAGATTCACCATAAAAGAACGGTGACAGCGCACAACCCTCGTCTGGGCAAAACGTGCTTCCATCTCCTTTAATGTGTTCCTTACCAGGTAATTACTTACCCCCGATTTTGATAAATACCATACAGACACGTAATTGTCTGCCGACTCGAGGTACAGCAGGGAATCTTTTTTAATGGAAAGTTGCAAAGCACCTTTCTCGTCCCTGAAACTGATGATATCTGCGCCGGAAGAGGGCTTCCCTGCTTTTTCCTTTTCCTCCAGTTCACTCAGGCGCATTGATTTTTCCTTCCAGGAGAGGAACAAAATGGATATGATATAGGGGAGCAGCAGGATCAGACTGGTGTTTATCACAGAAGAACGGTATACTTCCATGAAATCGCGTGTTTCGTCCAGGGTAAAGGAATAAAGAGTGTAAAAGAGCGACATGAAAAAGATCTCGGCGATGACCCATATGATGTATTCCCAGTAGGTAAGCGTTCTTTTTTTGGTGTAATAGAACATGACGACCCGGCTGATGACCACCACCAGGACTCCGGTCAGGATAATCAGACTGGAATAAAGAAAATATTCAAATCTTGTTATGGGATACCACTGGGGCGATTCAAAGGGTTTGTATATGTTGATGAACAACAGTGCAAAGATGGCAGTGAAAGCCACCACCAGGGTTAGGTTGGATCTTTTATAGATAAAGGGCGGAATTTTTCTTCGCAGGATGCTCATACGACAAAGGTAAAATTTTTTTGTCCCCGGACAGGTGCATTTTATCCCGCCGGGACGCTGTTCATCCCCCGGAATGGTCTTCTATCCCATTTTTTTGAATAACAGGAGGCGATGGTTTTGCTTTGCATCATGGAGAGGACAAAACTGTTGGGTTCATGTTTTTCTTTTGACAGGGCAGTGCAGCTGCCGGACAGGCCTGTAGTCAGCCTTCCTTTTGATTTTACCCGGGACCTGGGACGGGAAGAGGTGACCCGGCTGCAGGAAAGCATCCAGGCTGCCCCGTTTTGTCCTGCAGCCGATACCGCCATTGACGAAAACCAGCAATTCCGGTATGTGATTTTTGCCCCTGCAGGAACATCGCGTTTTGACAGGGCCATCATCCTGCTCCACGGACTGAATGAAAGGTCATGGCAGAAATACCTGACCTGGGCAGAAGACCTGGTCATGACCTGCGGGGTTCCCGTCGTGTTGTTTCCTATTGCATTTCACATGAACAGAACACCTGTTGCGTGGATTACACCGCGGGGACTTGTGCCCTGGCTGAACCGGAGAAAACAGGAAATCAAAAATTTGTGCAATGCATCTTTTTTCAACCTGGCCCTGAGTTCACGCCTGTCTGTGAGCCCTCTCAGGTTTTACAGCTCGGGCCTGGAATCTGCCTTCAACCTGATCCAGCTTATTAACGACATGAAACAGGGCAGGCACCCGCTGTTCACAGACTCGGTCCGGACAGATTTTTTTGCTTATTCCATAGGGGCACTTCTTGCCCAGGTGGTGCTGATGGCCGATCCTTATGAAAACCTGCCGGACTCCAGGCTTTTCACATTTTGCGGGGGATCTGTCTTTGAAAGGATGAACGGGAATTCCCGCGATATCATGGACCAGGAAGCTTACCAGAAGATCAGGGAATACTACCTGGGCGAATTTCACAATTTTCAACGGGGGCAGGATGGCCGCCAGGCCGGTGTTTCTGACAAGCTCACCAATGCTTTCCGTTTGATGATACACTCGGCCGATCCGGAAGACGGTCGCCGGATGTTCTTTGCCAGAGCAAAAGACAGGATCATGATGATATCCCTGCGAAAGGACACTGTAATTCCCACGGTGGGTTTGCACGAGGCCACAGGGCAGGAGCTGGCCGGATATATGACCCGGGAACTGGATTTTCCTTATGAATACACCCATCAGTCGCCTTTTCCGGAAAACGGCAAAATCCACGAAAAGGAGCTTATACCTTCTTTCCGGTCAGTTTTTGACCGGGCTGCAGGGTTTCTGGCCTGAACCCGGCTAGAGTCTGATGGCGAATTTTTTGAGCCTTGTATCGAGCATATCCCCGGGAATGATCTGTTTAATGGTATTGGCAACAGCATTCAACAACCTTTCACGGTAAAAATCTTTGTACACGGCAATGGAAATTTCACGTACCGGGGGCGGGTCGTTTACAGGGCGTACATGGGTGGCCTGTATTTCATCCAGCATGGGCAGATGCAATTGCGGAATGAGGGTGTAACCGCCATTGGTGTCTATGATCCTGACCAGGTTGTCTATGCTTCCTGCTTCGTACACCTGCTTGTCTGCCGGTGTGTTATCCGCGCAAAAATTGAATACCTGATTGCGCAGGCAATGACCTTCCTGCAGGACCCACAAATGTTGCAGGGGCAGTTCGGTAGCTGAGAGTTCCTTTTTAGGATAATTGGGATCGGAAGGAGCAATGTAGGCCAGGAATTTTTCATAATAAAGCGGGATTTCCAGCAGGTCCGGATCAAGGAGCGGAGTGGCCAGAAGGCCCATGTCAATTTTTGCCTCTTTCAGATCACGGATGATTTCATCGGTCCGCATTTCCAGGATACTGACCCGGGTCAGGGGAAAATCCTTTTTGAACAAACCAATGAATTGAGGAACAATATAGGGAGCCACCGTTGGAATGACACCCAGGCTGAACCGTGTATCCAGGCTTTCTTTTCCTGCCTGAACCAGTTCCTGCACCTGCGTGGCCTGCTTTAATATCAGTCGCGCCTGGTGAATGATCTCTTCTCCCATGGGTGTAGGCTCTACGGGGTGTTTGGAACGGTCAAATATCCTGACATCCAGCTCTTCCTCAAGACGGGAAATCATGGCGCTCAGGGTAGGCTGGGAAATGCCACATTCACCGGCCGCTTTGACAAAATGCCTGTGACGGTCCAGCGCGACAATGTACTGGAGTTGTTGTAACGTCATAAAACAAAGATATAGAAAATATCTATAATTATATAAATAAAATCTGTTTGATTAATATTATTGTGCGTCTTACCTTTGCCCCAGCAAACAGAAATAGAAACAACAAATAACTCAAAAAACCATGGAAAGCGTTAACAGTTCAACAAAATCATATCCTATTCCCAGAATCGGGGAACCCGCACCACAGTTCAAAGCCATCACAACGCAGGGGGACATTAATTTCCCGTCTGACTACAAAGGAAAATGGGTAATCCTGTTCAGCCACCCTGCAGACTTCACACCTGTATGTACGTCTGAGTTCATGACCTTTGCCTCTATGGAGGAAGAGTTTAAAGCATTGAATACCGAACTTGTGGGATTGTCCGTGGACGGTCTTTACAGTCACATTGCCTGGTTGCGGACTATCAAGGAGAAAATCCAGTACAAGGGAATGAAGAACATTGAAGTGAAGTTCCCGCTCATTGAAGACATCACCATGGAGGTGGCCAACCTTTATGGCATGGTTCAACCGGGAGAGAGCAACACCAAAGCAGTCCGCGCCGTTTTCTTCATTGACCCCAAAGGCATTATCCGCACCATCATTTATTATCCTTTATCCCTTGGCCGTAATTTTGATGAGCTCAAACGTGTCCTTATAGGACTACAGACAGCCGATGAATTCAAGGTAGCTCTGCCCGCCGACTGGCGTCCCGGGGATGACGTAATTGTTCCGACAGCCGGATCCTGCGGCCAGGCAAAAAACCGGCTCGAAGTTCCGGAAGAAGGTGTCACATGTTACGATTGGTTCTTTTGCACCAAGAAGCTTGAGAAAGAAAAAATCGAGAAAGCTTTAAGAAAAAAGTAAAAAAAAGTTCACGACGTAAAGGAACGTTCAAGGCGCACATTGATTGTCAATGCGCGCTTTTTTATTAATTTTGATAAAATTGAAATCTATGGAAGAAGATTACCTGATCTGCTATTGCAACGAAGTGCACAAAAGCACGATCGTAAATGCCATCAAGGAAAAAGGACTAAAAACGGTTGAAGAGGTGGGACATGAAACAGGAGCCGGGCAGGTGTGCGGTCACTGCCGGCCCGACATCCAGAAGCTGCTGGATGAGCTGAATACAGAATAATCAATACCCCATGCTTTCAGGACAGGAGATCTTTCATGGCTCTAGCTACCAGTTTACTGGCCAGACCGGGGCTTGAAGCGTTTCTTTTTTTTCAGGGGTTGAGCGCCTGATTTCCAGCCCGGAATTCACAGCTGATTCTAAAAATCAAGTTATATTTGCCCTATGAAAAGAGCGATTGTTTATTTGTGTTTATTATGGATCCCGTTGGTATCCATGGCTCAGGCCACAGGACTGTCATCCTCTCAGATAAGGGTTACCCCTGAAGATATAGCGGTCTATGAAAAGGTAATGGAGGTTTTAGCACCTTTACGGGGAGAATCCATGCCTGTGATAATCATGAAAGCGGCAGAGGCCATGCTGGAAACCCCTTATGCGGGCGGAACACTGGAACATGAACCTGAAATGCTAACAGTTTCCCTGGCCCGGACAGATTGTATTCTTCTGGTAGAAGCATGTGTAGCCATGGCACAGACTGCACGGCAGGAAGACCGGAGTTTTGAAGCTTTTTGCGAGAACCTGAAACAATTTCGTTACCGTGATGGCATGGTTGACGGATACGCAAGCCGCATCCATTATACCAGTGAGTGGATCCTGCAGGCTAAGGCACGAGGGCTGGCTGCCGAGTTGAGCGGGAATATTGCCGGAACTCCCCTGGAACAGAGATTTTCCTATATGTCCTCTCATTCGGAAAAATACCCGCTCCTGGCTTCAGATAAGGAACTCGTGTCACGGATAGCTGCTATGGAAGAGCGTCTTCGACAGGAAGAATATTTTTTCATACCCAAAACAAAGCTGGAAAGCAACCTGGACAATATCCACCACGGAGATATGATCTGCTTTGTAACCAACACAGAAGGGCTGGATATATCGCATGTGGCATTTGCCTTTGAGTATTATGAATGCGAGCACGACTGCTGCACCGACGGGCGCGGGTGCTCCAATGGACAACGGCAGCTGGGTTTCCTGCATGCCTCTTCAAAGGAAAGGAAAGTAGTGGTGGACAAAATGACACTTACAGGTTATGTAAACGGGTTGGCCTCCTGTAGCGGGATAAGGATTGTCAGGTTCTTGTGATCCACTCAACCACACTTTCTTTCCAGTTTCCGTCCGGTTCATGAGCAGAACCTCTCCTAAGGCAGAATAAGGTCACCTCATTTTGGGCCAGGTCCATGAGCCTTTCATTGAGGGCTTCTTCTTCATCCCTTTTATCTGACCAGCAGGCACTGTGTTGCTCGTAAGCAACTGCCACACGGATGCCAAAGGCCCTTGCCAGATCAACCAGGGCCGGTATGTTTGATTTGTCTCCCACAGCGAGGATAGCCACATCCATAGTGTCATAATCCAGACCCAGCTGCTTTTCATGATCCAGCAGGATCTTCTTTTGCTTTTCGTTTTCCACCAGCAGCACTTTGCCGGTGAAAAACATTTCGTTCAGGTCACTTCCTGATATCATGTTGCTGAAGTGTTCCTTTAATTCCGCTGCGTTGTGACAAAGGGGGGCTTTGACGCACGTTCCGTTCCCATCGTTTGTAACGATCCTGACCGAGTCAAAATCCTGCAGGGAAACAAATTGGGGAGAATGGGTTATATAGATGACCTGATTTTTTTTACCCACATTATACAAAGCCTTGTAAAGGTTTCGTTTCATGCGTGGGTCCAGGTACAGTTCGGGTTCTTCAATCATAAAAATGAAACCCTCGCTTTTTTGCTGATTGTAAGCGTTCAATATGGACAAAACAATGGCATTCTGAATCCCTTCTCCCAGGGCCCTGACCGGGGTGAGATGGTCTCCTTCGTACAGGCACATTTCCAGGGACTGATAGAAATTCTTCTGTATGACGGGATTAAAAAAGATTTCCCCGTAGTTTTCCTCTTTATTTGCAGAGTGACCCAGATAATCCAGCATGGATTCGCGGATGGTTTCCTTGAGTTTCGAAAAAGCCCTGGTTCGCAGGGTGATCATGGCTTCCTGGATGCATTGTTCGAACCATTCCTTGCGTGGGATCTGTGTCTCCGTTCCGTCCGAATTCATGATGGTAATGGTATTGTCCTCCCTCATGAAATCATCGTTGATTTCTTTGAGCAGACCGTTAAGCAGTGTCTGGCGGATATCGGAGCGGGAATGGGTGGTTATCCTGTCTGTGCGGATATATACCACCGGGATCTTTTCACGTATTTTTTCCAGGGGGCATTCAAGCTGTTTAAACAAGTGTGAACCGCCCATCCCGTTGCTATCGGACACGACCTGCACAATGCGGTCATCTTTTGTGAGGCAGTATTTTTCCAGGGTGCGTTTGCCTTTGTTGGGCCCGCTATCGTTTTGTTTGTATATGAAACGAATCTTGTGGATATAGGCTGGTTCACCTCCTTCAAATGGAAAGTGTTCAAAAGGTTGGTCAAATTCAATCTCCACATCAATATCTCTTTCCGGATCCTGCCGGTATACGTCTTTTTCGGAAAAGATCCCGGGTAATGAATTTTCCTGTCCCAGGATCTTGTTGATGCACCATAAAATGTTGCTTTTTCCTGAATTGTTAGGCCCTATCAGGGCGGTCACCTGTGAGAAATCAATTTCAACAGGGTCCTTTATGGATCTGTAATTTGCAATACGTACCTTTTGAATTTTCATTGCCGTTTGATATCAGAATGTGTGTATGGCCAGTCCGCTCCGAAGCTTGGGCTCGAACCATGTGGTCTTTGGGGGCATTATGTTACCCGTGTCGGCAATGGTGATCAGTTGCTTCATGGTAACGGGATACAGTGCAAAAGCGGCGGCCATTTCACCAGAATCGACACGGCGTTTCAATTCTCCCAGGCCTCGTATTCCACCAACGAAGTCTATGCGTTTGCTGGTTCTCAGGTCTTTGATGTCCAGCAATCTGTCAAAAACAAGGTTGGAGAGAACCGTAACATCAAGGGTCCCAATAGGATCGTTGTCATCGTATGTTCCCTGGCGCGCGGTTAAGGAATACCAGCATCCGTCCATGTACATGGAAAAATTATGCGGGCGCTGGGGTACATACGGCATTGTATTGTCGCACAAGCATTCCACCATGAAGTCTTTTGCCAATGCCTGGAGGAAGGTCTGGGGTGCCATGCCGTTCAGATCTTTGACCACACGGTTGTAATCAATGATTTTCAAGTGGCTTTCCGGGAATACCACCGTCATGAAGTAGTTGTATTCTTCCTCTCCGGTATGGTTTGGATTCGCAGCTTTGCGTTCTGCGCCCACCAGGGCCGCGGCTGCGGTGCGGTGGTGGCCATCGGCTACGTAAAAAGCCGGAACAGAGGCAAACAGGGTCGTAAGGCGCTGAATGTCTTCATCGTCTGAAACAGGCCAGAAATGATGTCCGAACCCGTCCGGTGCCACAAAGTCGTATTCGGGTTTTGCAGAAACGATCTTTTCTACAATCCGGTTTATTTCCGGAACATCATGATATGTGAAAAAGACCGGTTCTATGTTGGCGCTCTGGATCCGTATATGGATCATGCGGTCTTCTTCCTTGTCCTTGCGTGTGAGTTCGTGTTTTTTTATCCTTCCCTCCGTATAATCTTCCGTATGTGCACATGCTACCAGGCCGTACTGCGTGCGGCCTTCCATGGTCTGAGCATAGACATAGTACATTACTTTCGGGTCCCTGACCAGCCATCCCCGCTGCTGCCACAGCTTGAAATTCTCTACGGCTTTGTCGTATGCCTCTTTGGAGTGCTCGTCAACAAAGGGATGGAAATCGATTTCAGGTTTTGTGATGTGCAGTAATGACTTTTCTCCGGCTTCGGCTTTGGCCTCAGCCGAATTCAAAACATCATAAGGGCGGGCTGCCACTTCTTCCACGAATTTCTTTGGAGGCCTGAGGGCAGCGAAAGGTTTTATCTTTACCATAAATGATTGCCTTTTGCAGTGGTACGTCTTATTTGTTCAGACAGAAGGTTTTATCCCCTTTCTGAAGGTAACCCACAATCTGGCGTGCTGCAGCCAGTCCTGCATTGATGTTGGCTTCCTGGGTTTCGGCTCCCATCTTTTTTGTAGTGGCAAAAACGCGGGCGTCGAATTGGGCCTTCAGGGCATCCATGTTGCCCGGTGCAACATCGGTCGCATATTTAAGGTCTGTGCGCTGGGCCAGGATGGCTTCCAGTTCCGGCTCATTGATCACTTCCTTGCGGGCTGTGTTTATAAGGCATGCGCCTTTGGGCATGAGCGAGAGCAGGGCTTGTCCTATGGATCCTGTTGTTTCCTTATTCGCAGGAATGTGCAGTGAAAGGTAATCTGAACGCCGGTAGAGGTCTTCCAGGGTGGCTGCCACATGGATTCCTTCTGATTGCATTACCGGGGCGGGGATAAACGGATCGTAAGCATAGATTTCCATTCCAAAGCCCTTGGCCAGTCCGGCTACCAGGCGGCCTACATTCCCATAGGCGTGAACGCCCAGTGTTTTGCCTCTTAACTCTGTACCGGTACCGGGTTGGAATTGGTTACGGGCCATGAAGATCATCATGCCAATGGCCAGTTCGGCCACGGCATTTGAGTTTTGACCGGGGGTATTCATGGCCACAACCTGTCTTTCGCTGCAGGCCGCCAGGTCAAGGTTGTCGTAACCGGCACCGGCACGTACCACGATCCGGAGCCGGGGCGCTGCCTGGATGACTTCGCGGGTCACTTTGTCTGAACGTACGATCAGGGCGTCTGCATCGGCAACTGCCACCAGGAGTTCTTCTTTCTGTGTATATTTTTCCAGCAGAGACAATGTCATCCCTGCCTGTTCCACTATAGCACGTATACCGTCAACGGCTTTTTTTGCAAATGGCTTTTCTGTTGCTACCAGTACTTTCATATCGTTTTATTTATGGATTTTTTCAAATTCACGCATACAATCAACCAGGGCCTGTACACTTTCTTTTGGACAGGCATTGTACACAGAGGCGCGGAATCCACCCACAGAACGGTGGCCCTTAATGCCCACCATGCCACGGGATTTTGCAAAATCAAGGAATTCAGCTTCCAGGGATTCATGACCCTGTGCCATGACAAAACAAATATTCATCAGGGAACGGTCTTCTTTTGCGGCAGTGCCTCTGAAAAGGGGATTGCGGTCAATCTCGGCATACAACAATCCGGCTTTCTCGCGGTTGATTTTCTGAATGGCTTTCAGGCCACCCAGGTTCTTGAGCCATTTTAGTGTCTGGGTCATGATAAAGATCGGAAATACCGGCGGCGTATTGTACATGGATTCTCCTTCTATGTGGATCCTGTAATCCAGCATGGAGGGAATGTGGCGGGAAACCCTCCCCAGGATGTCTTTTCGGATGATGACAAAGGTTACTCCGGCAGGGCCAACGTTCTTCTGGGCACCCCCATAGATGATGGCATATTTGGACACATCCACCGGACGGCTCATGATGTCTGAAGACATGTCGGCTACCAGCAGAACGGGACTGTCCATGTCGGTATGGATTTCTGTTCCGTAAATGGTGTTGTTGGTGGTGATGTGGAAATAATCGGCGTCGACGGGTATGGTATATTCTTTGGGAACAAAATTATATGTGCTTTCGGCCGAGGAAGCCACGGTGACCACCTCCCCGAAGGCCTTTGCTTCTTTAAGGGCTTTCTTGGCCCAGACGCCCGTGTCAAGATAGGCAGCCTTTTTTTCAAGCAGGTTCATTGGAACCATGCAGAATTGCATGCTGGCTCCGCCTCCCAGAAAGAGGATTTCGTAATCATCTGGAATTTGCAGCAATTCTTTCCACAAAGCGCGGCATTCATTCATGACCGCTTCCCAATCCTTGGAACGATGGGAAATCTCAATAACAGACATTCCTGAATTATTAAAATCCTGTAGGGCCTCTATACCGGCTTTAACTGCTTCTTTGGGCAGGACACAGGGGCCTGCGTTAAAGTTGTGAGTGGTTTTCATATAGAATGTGGTTTAGTTACAAATGATATGTTTATGCAAATATAATCTAAATGTATAGAATCAGATACTAACTACTGCTAATGATTTGTAAGTTTTGCTGAGTGGTCTCCTTTTCACAGTAGTGACAGCTCAGGACAATGCCTTCGGGGCTCATGCTGGTGGTAAAACGGGTTTTTACCGGTTCATGGTTGGTGATGCACCGGGGATTCAGACATCTTACCAGGCCGCAGATCTCGGGGGGGATTACAACGCGTCTCTTTTCCACGACTTTGTAATCTTTTATGATATTGAGCACGGCATCGGGGGCTACCAGCGCTATGCGGTTGACATCGTCTTCTTCAAAGAACTTGTCTGTTATCTTGATTATGGCTTTTGTTCCCAACACCTTGCTCTCCAGGTTTGTCCCGAAGGTCATCTGGAACCCACCCTTAGAAAGTCCCAGGATTTCTATAACATGAAACAGTTCACCAGAAGGGATCCTGTCTATGACGGTCCCGTTCTTTATGGCGCTTACCTTAAGTTTTTTCTTTGTTTCCATGGTTATGGCATTATTGGTTCATCAGATAAGTGAAGATCCCCATGCGGGTGTATACCCCGTTGCGGGCTTGTTCAAAATAGTAGGCTTCGGGGCGGTCGTCAACATTGGTGGCAATTTCCTTTACCCTGGGCAGGGGGTGCAGGATACGCAGGTTGGGTTTGGTGTCTGTAAGCATGGAGGCATCCAGGCTCATCAGGTTCTTTACCCGCTCATACTCCATCGGATCCTGGAACCGTTCCTGCTGGATCCTGGTCATGTATAGAATGTCTGTATCCCGGATCTGTCCCTCCAGGGTGTGGTGCTCGGTATAGGGAATGTTTCTTGAGTCCAGGAAATGCCTGTATTCCTGTGGAATGGCCAGATCGGGACAGGATACAAAGTTGAAACGGGGATTGAAATGACTCATGGCCTGGAGCAGTGAATGAACGGTCCTGCCGTATTTCAGGTCCCCCACCATGGTGATCGACATGTTCTCCAGGGTTCCCTGGGTTTTTCTTATGGAATACATATCCAGCAACGTTTGCGTGGGGTGCTGATTGGCCCCGTCTCCTGCGTTGATCACCGGGCACCCGGCAATTTCCGAAGCATATCGGGCAGCTCCGTCCAGGTGGTGGCGGATCACAATCATATCGGCATAATTGGAAACCATTTTGAGGGTGTCTTTCAGGCTTTCACCCTTGGCAATGCTGGTAGCAGCAAGCGAAGCGAAGCCTATGACCCTTGCGCCAAGCCGGCTGGCCGCAGTTTCAAAACTCAGCCGGGTGCGTGTGGAAGGTTCAAAAAAGATGCAGGCGATGACCTTGTCGGTAAATATCGGGCAGTTGGGCTCTGCCTCGTATTTTGCGGCCAGGTCAAGCACATGCAACATTTCTTCTTTGTTAAAGTCGTTGATTGAAATGAGCGATTTCATATCTGAAAAATTACTTTTTTTTATTCATTCCAGGGCCGATAAAAGTGTTTGTTTGTCCTGGGGTGCAACCTTGACCACCAGGCGACAAGGAAGCGGACCCTCCCCGAAAGTCTGTTCCATGAGGGTGGCCTGTGCATCGTGCACCGCTTTCATGACCTTGTCGGTCTGGCCGTAGCTGAATAGCAGTTCCACTGTCTCCAGCACCCTTTTTTCAACAATAACAGCACGCGACAGGGCATCCCTTGCTGCGGCCCGGTATGCATTGATAAGTCCGCCGGTCCCCAGTTTGATGCCTCCGAAGTAACGTACTACAACCATCAGCACATCGGAAAGCTCAAAAGAAACAAGTTGTCCCAGGATGGGTTTGCCGGCTGTAGAGGAAGGTTCACCGTTGTCGTTTGCCCTCCAGGGTTCACCGTTCGGTCCCAGGCGGTAAGCATAGCAGATGTGGCGGGCATCAAAAAACTTTTTTTTCATGAATCCCAGCCGGGAATGGATTTCTTCTTCTGTTGAAACGGGAAAACCAAAGGAAAGGAAGCGGCTGCCCTTTTCCTTGTACAGGCCTTCACAGGGCGCTTCCAGGGTTTTATATGGTTGGCCGGAAGACATCATGCGAAAATACGTCTTTTACGTATCTTTGCAAAATCGAGCCTCATATTTATGGGATTTGCCAATAAATTCACGGAACAAGCCGCCGCCGCCCTGGAAGGATGCGATTCTGCTCTGATAACCAGGGCAGTAGAAGGGAACCCATGGTTCATACCGGAATTTGTCCGCCACCGTCTTGACACACTCAGGGACAGCCTGAAAAAAGAAACCGGCATTTTAGACGGATTGCTGGATCTGGAAATACCGGAGCATGCCCCGCGAATGATCTCCATAGTGGCAGCCGGGAACATTCCCCTGGTCTGCTGGCATGATTTTGTATGCGCCCTTGCTTACGCAGCAGCCCATCCGCGGGACGTTGTACTGGAAGTGAAATTATCTTCACGGGACCAGGTGTTGCTGCCCGCCATAGTGGAGCGGATGAGCATCGTGAACGATTCCTGCCTTGCAGGAGTCCGGGTGCGATTTGTGAAGCAGGTGGATCCTGGAACGCAGGCCATATTATTCACAGGAGGATCACAGGCCGAGTTGTACTATCGTCGGCAATTTCCTGCGACTCCCATGCTGCTGCGCACCAGCCGGAGCTCTGTGGCTCTGCTCAATGGAAGTGAAACACCATCCCAGCTCGATGGCCTAGCGCAGGATTGTTTTCTTTATTTTGGACTGGGCTGCCGCAATGTATCGCTTCTGCTGGTGCCCCGGGCCTATGATTTTCGTACTTTTATTACACAGGCAGGATCAATTTTTGGGACCCTGCTGCAAAACCATCCGGGTTACAGGAACGCCTTGCGGCACGCAAGGGCCTGTTTCCTGATGACAGAGGCCGGATCGCAGGAGGGAGCAGCTGTTCCGGGTTTCGTTATACTAAAGGAAAGCAACCAATTGAATCCTCCCATGGCCGTGCTGCACTACCTTACCTACCCGGACCATGACCGGGCTATCCGTTTTATTGAGCAAAACAAAGATTATATCCAGTGCGTTTCCGGTACGCCGGGGACTCCTCTTGGGCAAACGCAGTACCCTTTGTTCACAGAGTATGCCGATGGATTAAACACGTTGGAATGGCTACAAAAATTATCATCCTGACTGGACCCACAGGAGTGGGAAAAACGGAGCAGGGGCTGGCCATTGCCCGTTTACTTAAAACCCCTGTGATCAGTTGTGACAGCCGGCAGATATACAGGGAGCTGTGCATTGGGGTAGCCCGTCCTTCCCCGGAAGAACTGGCACGGGCAGAACATTATTTCATAGCCACCCATTCCATACATCAGCCCTATTCGGCAGGCGATTACGAAAGGGAAGCCTGGGACCTGGTAATGCGTCTGGCTCCGTCGCATGATTATTTACTGATGGTGGGCGGTTCCGGTTTATATATAGATGCTTTCATCAGTGGCATTGACCAGATGCCATCCCCGGATCCCGTGCTGCGTAAAGAACTGATGGCCCTGGCAGAAGAACAGGAAGGCCTGGAAGAACTCCGTTCCAGGCTCAGAACGCTGGATCCCGTAACCTATGCCCGCATTGATCTGGCAAATCCGCGACGTGTTATTAGAGCAGTAGAGGTGTGCCTGCTTTCCGGGAAGCCCTATCATTCTTTTTTAAAGCACACACCCAAAAACCGGCCTTTTGAAATTGAAGTGCTCCTGATGGATAAACCACGCCGGGAACTATACGAACGCATAGACAAGCGGGTGGCCCGCATGATGGAAGAAGGCCTGGTGGAGGAAGCCCGCAAACTGTATCCATACAGAAAACTCCCTGCACTCCGGACAGTCGGGTACAGGGAGCTTTTCGATTATTTTGAAGGGAAATACCCTCTAGAGGAAGCAGTCAGGCTGATTGGGCGCAACACCCGCAGGTATGCAAAGCGTCAGCTGACTTACTGGAGAAATGTACCTAGAAAGGAAGATCATCCGCTCCTTCGTCCTGATCCGGAATTGTAATACCGGCAGGTGCAGAAGCATCCTCAGGTACGGCCATCCCGGCCGTCTCCTTTTCCAGGCGCCAGGCGCGTACTTCTGTATACCAGCGCCCGTTGTATTCTCTAGACTCTATATTGACAGAAGCTTTCACAGTATCACCGGTCGAAAATCCTTCCAGTTCCCGGACCTTTTCTTCTCCGAAAACAGATATACAGACTTTACGGGCATAAGAAGATTCCCGGGTTTCCAGGATAAATTCCTGTTTTACCCATTCGCCCCTTGCCCCGGACCCTTTGAACTGCGAAAGTTTCCCAATTAAAGTTCCCCGGATTTCCACTTCAGCGCTCAGTTTGCAGCAGGGAACACCTTGTTCATTTCCACTTCAAAAATCAGCGCACAGTTGGGACCTATAACGCCGCCGGCTCCGTTGGAGCCGTATCCGAGTTCGGAAGGAACGTAGAGAATAATCTTGCCTCCTTCACCAACAAGCTGCATACCTTCTGTCCAGGCAGGAATCACCCTGTCAAGAGGGAATTTGGCCATTTCGTTACGGGAATAGGAAGAGTCAAATTCGGTGCCGTCTATAAGGGTGCCCAAATAATGCACTTCCACCGTGTCGGTTGATTTTGGGCGGATTTCATTTCCTTCGCGGATGATCTTGTATTGCAGTCCGCTGGGCAGTACCACTATACCCTCCTTGGTCTTATTTTCTTCCAGGAACGTTTGTCCTTCCGTGAGATTGCGCTCTCCTTCAACAACACTCTTTTTTTGCATGTAAGCGGTAATGTCGTTGTTCCAGGTCATCATTTCTTCCTGAGTCGGGTCGTCCTCCCGGGCCATAAGTTCCTTATACGCCTTAACAACCATGTCGTTGTTCAATTCTCCGAAATTGGACTGTTTGACCATAGAGGCCAGAGAGTATCCAACCGAACGGCTTACCGAATCAACAGCTCCTTTTGAAAAATCTGCATTCCCTTTGGGTGCGCCGCTCTCGCAGGACACGGCAATCATTGCGCCCAGCAGGGCGATTGAAAAAATCTTTAATGTTCTCATTGTTTATTATAGTTTGAAATATTGTCCGGCTGAATTGTAAACGACAAATGTACAGTTTATTTCTTGTTATTTGAATATGTATAACAGCAAATTTTATGTAAAAGGCGTGCCCCCACTATGGCATCCCAGGGATCGTCACCGGAAGGCGCCACTTCGCACAGGTCAAAGCCAATGATCCTGCGTTGAGAAGAGGCCAGCAGGTACAAAAGGTAATCCACCTGCTCAAATCTTAGTCCCCCCGGCACCGGAGTCCCTGTGTTGGGACAAAGATCCGGGGACAGTCCGTCTATGTCCAGGCTGAGATAAACCTGGTCCGGGAGGCTTTCCAGGATCCTGTGGCATTGTTCCCTCCAGGTGAGGCCTTCATACAAGTCTTCCTTAAGCGATTCGTCGGGGAAAAAGGATATGCGCGGGTCACTGTGTATTATTTCGTTTTCCGCATTACAATAATCACGTACCCCCACCTGGGTAAGGGCTGCCACAGAAGGGATGGTTTTCAAGACATTGAACATGATAGAAGCATGGGAATATGTGAAACCTTCATAAGCTTGACGTAGGTCGGCATGGGCATCGATGTGCAGGATCCCGAATGGCCCGAAATGTTCTTCCAGTGCCTTGATATGTCCCAGCGGAACAGAATGTTCTCCACCCACGATCCCCACCAGTTTCCCCTGGCGCAGCTGTTCTGAACACTGCAGGTAAACAATGCGGTTCATGCGGGCACAAGCCTGGTTTACCTGTTCAAGGACTTCTCCCAACCCGTTATCCAGGGGATCGCCGCCTTCTTCCCAGCACTGGATGATCTTTTCGGCCAAAAGGCGTGCAGAGCGGTTTAAAACAGGCAATTCTTCGTGTACCTGGATGGTCCCGATGGGAATATTCCATGCCTCGGGTACCCTGGAATTATAAAGGTCTATCTGTTCGGAGGCATCAATGATGGCACCGGGGCCCCTGTGTGTACCTGCACGATAAGAGGTAGTCACGTCCCATGGTACCGAAACCAGCACAATCTCTGCTTCCTGCTGTGTGAAGGGCAGTGCGAAATAATTGCCGTTGGCTGCCCCGGGCAGGTTGGGATCAAATTTTTTCATACGATTCCTTCTCTGATTATGTCGTGTATGTGAACCATCCCAACATACCGGCCATCCTGCAGGACAATGAGCTGGGTGATTTTTGAAGTTTCCATCATCCGGTAAGCATGTACGGCCAGTTCCCCGCAAGGGATGGTTTTTGGATTCTTTGTCATGATATCAGAGGCACACAGGGCTTCCAGGCTACTGTTCTTTTCCACCATCCGGCGCACATCACCGTCTGTGATTATGCCCAGGAGTTTATCATCTGCATCCAGTACCGCAGTGGCTCCAAGACGGTTTTTTGAGATCACAAAAATTGTATCCCTTACCGATTGCCCCGGCCGGACCAGGGGTCGGAGTTCCGGATTCATGATATCGGAAACTGTCAGGTACAATTTTTTGCCTAAAGATCCGCCCGGGTGAAATCGGGCAAAGTCAGAAGGGGTGAAACCGCGCAGCTTGAGCAGGCATACGGCCAGGGCATCTCCCAGAACCATCTGAACGGTTGCGCTGGCTGTGGGAGCCAGGTCGTTGGGGCATGCTTCGTGCGGGGCAGAAGCAAATAATAAGTAATCGGCAGACCTTCCAAGGTAGGATTCCCTGTTTCCGACCATTCCAATGAGAGGATTTCCCATTTTGCGGATCAACGGCACCAGTACTTTTATCTCTGCAGTCTCTCCGCTCTTGGAAAGGCACATCACAACATCCCCCGGTTGTACTATGCCCAGATCACCGTGTATGGCATCGGCCGCGTGCATGAAAACGGCCGGGGTTCCGGTGGAGTTGAACGTGGCTACAATCTTCTGGCCGATTATGGCGCTTTTCCCTATGCCTGTAACAATAAGGCGGCCTTTGGAAGAATACAGCAAGTCCACAACATCCAGGAACGACTGGTCTATGGAAGAGCGCAGGCCGCTAATTGCAAATTGCTCTTTATCAATAACATCAAGTGCTGTTTGTTTAATTTCCTGGTTGGGTTTCTTCATAAAATTTTGAAAGAATAAAACAAACGTATAACTTAGTGGACAAAGGTAGTAAAATATGTACACTTCGTCCGAATTGCATCTTCAACTGAAAAGGCATTTTGGATTCAATACATTCAAGGGACAACAGGAAGCGGTTATCTCCCATTTATTGCAGGGAGGCGATGCTTTTGTCTTAATGCCCACCGGGGGAGGGAAATCCATGTGTTACCAGTTGCCCGCCCTGCTGCTTGAGGGGACTGCCATTGTCATATCGCCGCTCATTGCCTTGATGAAGAACCAGGTCGATGCCATTCGCGGGTTTTCAGCAGACAATTACGGTGTCGCCCATTTTTTGAACTCTTCGCTTACACGTACACAGATAGGCGAAGTCAGGGATTCCCTTCTTTCGGGAAAAACAAAATTGCTATATGTGGCTCCCGAATCACTCACAAAAGAGGAAAATATACTATTGTTCAAACAGTTGCAGATTTCCTTTTATGCCATAGATGAAGCCCATTGCATTTCCGAATGGGGTCACGATTTCAGGCCGGAATACAGGCGAATCAGGCCATTGATCAACGAAATAGGCAAAGCACCTGTTATTGCCCTCACAGCCACGGCTACACCCAAGGTACAGCGGGACATCCAGAAAAACCTGGACATGATGGACGCAAAGGTCTTCAAAACATCCTTCAACAGGGAAAACCTGTATTATGAAGTCAGACCCAAGGTAAATGTGAACAAGGAACTGGTAAAATTCATCCGTCAGCACCAGGGGAAAAGCGGTATTGTCTATTGCCTGAGTCGAAAAAAAGTGGAAGAAATAGCCTCGTTTTTGCAGGTGAACAACATCAGGGCACTTCCTTATCATGCCGGTATGGACGCTGCTGCAAGAACAATCAATCAGGATCAGTTCCTGATGGAAGAGGCAGATGTCATTGTGGCCACCATCGCCTTTGGCATGGGGATAGACAAACCGGATGTCCGGTTTGTGGTACACTACGATATTCCCAAATCACTGGAAGGGTATTACCAGGAAACAGGCCGTGCCGGGCGTGACGGTGGAGAAGGCCAGTGTATTGCCTTTTACAGTTACAAGGACATCCAGAAACTGGAAAAATTCAAACAGGGAAAGCCCATTGCAGAGCAGGAAGTAAGCAAGCAATTGCTTATGGAAACGGTAGCGTATGCTGAATCAAATCTATGCAGGCGCAAGATTTTGCTCAATTATTTTGGAGAAGATTATTCGCAGGAAAGTTGTGAAAGTTGTGACAACTGCCTGCATCCGAAAAAACAGTTTGACGGGCAGGAAGAGATGTGCCTTGTTCTTGAAACGGTTCAGAAATCATTGCAGCAATTCAATTCGGAACATATAGCCAACATCATATCCGGTGTGTCCAATTCGATGATCAAATCATACCAGCACCACAAGCTGGATATATTTGGAATGGGCAGGGACAAGACGCCCCATTTCTGGAATGCCGTAATCCGGCAGGGCATAGTACTCCATTTCCTGGAGAAGGACATTGAAAAATACGGGGCCTTGTCGGTCACACCAGAAGGCAGGGACTTTCTGGAAAATCCCTCTCCACTTATGCTGTATGAAGACCGCCAGATGGAGGAAGACACTGAATCGGAATCCGATGTTGCTTCCAAAGCCGGCGGCGGAGGAGGGGATGAAGAGTTGCTGTCCATGCTCAGGGACCTCAGGAAGGATATGGCACACAAGCTGAAACTGGCTCCTTTTATTGTATTTCAGGATGTCAGTCTTGAAGACATGTCCATAAACTATCCCATAACCCTGGAAGAACTGGTCCATTGCCAGGGAGTGGGAGAAGGAAAGGCAAAAAAATATGGGAAACCATTTGTCGAGCTCATAGAAAAGTACGTAGAAGAGAACGAAATCGAGCGTCCACAGGACATGGTGGTCAAATCTGTGATCAACAAGTCTCAAAACAAGGTTTATATCATACAAAGCATAGACCGCAAGCTGGATTTTGAAGACATTGCCGAGGCCAAAGGCCTTTCAATAGAGGAATTGCTGGAAGAAATTGAAGTCATTATAAATTCGGGTACAAAGCTGGATATCAACTATTACCTGGAACAAACCATAGACGAAGACAAACTTGAGGCTATCTACGATTATTTCCATGAAGAGGCAAAGTCCGAATCCCTCTCAGAAGCGGTGAAGATACTGGGCCCGGAATATTCAGAAGAAGAAGTGAGACTGGTCCGGATAAAATTTTTAGTTGAGGTTGCCAACTGAAGTTTTATCTTTGTCTTTTATGCGCAAACGTACGATCATATTTTTGGTATTGTTGACCCTGCTGCTGGCAGGGGCGGCTGTGTATGGTTATCTGGTGCTTTTCAGGAATGCCGGCCACCCGGTTTCAAGCAACAATACGTACAAGGCTGTTCCGGTGGACGCAGTACTGGTTCAGCATTTCAGCCAGTTAAGCACTCTGACCGGAGAAGTTCTGTCTCCGGGCAGTTATATGGAACGTCTGTTTCATCCGGTGGCGGGTACGCAGGCATTACTGGAGGAACTAAACTCATATATCACATTGCATAATCCCGCGCTGCTTAAGGCCGAGGCGCTCTGTTCCCTGCACCCTTCGGCAAAAAATTCGCTGGCCACCCTCTTCTGTGTTTCAGGATCACTTTCACAGGATACGCAATGGTGGGAGAATTTTTTTGCCGGATTGTCCATACCTTATATAAAACTTTCTTATGACGGGCAGACCATGTACCAGGTGGGCGGGGAGGGGACAGGCAATGCGGTTTATGCATCCTATGTTCAGGACTTGCTGATGATTTCCTCATCACGGGTGGTTCTGGAATCATCCCTGCGCCACCTTGCAAGGGGCACCTCCCTGGCGGACGATCCAGGCTTTGCACGCATTGTGGAACAAACCCAGGTCTCTAAACCTACCCGGCTTTTTATTCCGCACCAGAGGGTCCCTGCGCTTTTTGCCGCATACCTTGGAGTCCCCATGCAAAAATATGCTGCCTTTGTCAGAACATCAGCCCAATGGACCGTGCTGGACGGTTTTATTGGGGGACATGAAGTCAGGGTGGATGGTTATTCGGTATTCCCCTCTGGAGCGGAACATTATTTTTCCACGTTGCTTGGCCAGGAACCCCAGAAACTCATGGCACCACAAATCCTGCCTGCTGCCACTGTGGCAGGTTTTTCCCTGGGCCTGTCAGATCCAGCTTCTTTCCTGGATGCATACGGCAGGTATCTTGAATGGCACAAAATCAAAAGAAACGAGCCTGAAAAGGAAAGGATAGAGTGGTTCAACCTGTTGTATCCCACCGAAGTATCACTTTCCTGTGTGCCTTATGGAAGTGAATTGCATTGGATAACCGTCATCCATTCCCGGTACATTCACCAGGCCAGGATCCAGTTCGCACTTTTAAACAAACAGGAAGAGGGCAAGGTGATGAAAAATCCCCTGCCCGGACTCATGCCCGGGATTTTTGGGCCGATATTTAACCTGTGCCAGGCAGGGTATTATTGCTTTATTGGTTCGTTCATTCTCTTTGGGCCTGAAAATCTGCTTAACGGAATGCTAGAAGGCAACCTGGCCGGTAATTACCACTCACTGGCCGATGCCATTTCCCAGACCCCTGCATCGCCAGGTATTATGAACGCTTCCAACCTTACTTTATTTCTACAGCCGGCTACCGGCCTGGAACAACTTAAAACTTTGATTGACAAACGGTATACAGAACGTCTGGATGCCTGGAGCCGCTATAATGCACAAGTTACATTCCTACAATTTTCATCCCTGGAAGACCGCCTTTATGCGCATTTGTCTGTATACGGAGATTCTCTGGAAATATCACCCCTGGTGCCACGGCATAAGGAAGTGCGCATGCAGGACGGTACCAGGCAGGATACCCTGGCCAGGGGAACACCACCCTACAAGGTTTTTAACCATTTAACCAGAAAGGGTAATGAGCTGTTCCAGACTCCCTGGCCCGAATGCCGGCTCATCATGAGGGATCACACTGGAAAAACTTTATGGGAGAAGACCATGGAAGGGCCCATCCAGGACCGTGTCGCCCAACTGGATTTCCTAAAGAATGACAAATTGCAGATGTTGTTTTCTATAGGGAACAGGTTGTATTTGCTGGACAGGCTGGGACGCAACGTGTCCCCCTATCCCAGGGCTTATGCAGCCAGTATTCTTTATGGTCCGTTTGTATTTGATCCGGAAGGGAAAAAGGAATATAGGATCCTGCTTGTACATCAGGACAATGTCTTGCGTTGTTATGACAAGTCTGGCAGTGTGTCCGGCGGGTGGAACGATTTTTCCCTTTCCGGATACCTTACCGGACAACCCCGGTACGTAATGTGGGAAAACACTGGTTTATGGGTGATTTATACAGAAACGCAGACGGTTTTTCTGTCGGAAAGGGGCCTGGTCAGGGGCATGACCACACGGAAAGAATGCCTGGATCCACAGGCAGAAATCCGTATTTCCGGTCCATATGAGCTTTACGGCACAACAATTGAAGGTAAACCCATAACCATTATACTGGAATCAATAGAATGAGTTTTCTAACCATAATCTTTTTTATCATAGTTGCCGGATACTTTTTTATGCGCCTGATCCCGTTGATGTTGGCAGGAAAGGTCCGAAGAATGCAGGAACAGGGCGGAAAACGGGACCATGTTGAGCACAAGACCACCCGGAAAAAACGCATTGATAAAAGCACTGGAGAGTACGTCGATTATGAAGAAATAGAAGATTGATGAAATCCTTTCTCCGTATATTGGCATATGGAAAACCATACCGCAGGTACTGGCCTTCCTACCTGGCATTATCTGTGTTAAGCGTGCTGTTTGGCATAGCCAACTATGCCCTGGTGGCACCCTTGCTGACCATTCTATTCCAGGCAGATACCCTGGCAGGAGAAGTGACCCGGCCGGAATTCAGTTTCTCTATCCCTTATATTGTTGACCTGTTCCGTTATTATATGGTCCTTATAAAAGCACAGGACGGAATCCTGATGGCTTTGGTTTACGTGTCGGTCAGTTTGCTGGCAGCCTCGCTTCTGGCCAATCTGACCCACTATCTGTCGCAAAGGATCCTTGTGGACATGCGTACCAACCTGATGAAAAACATAAGGGAAGACCTCTTTCGCAAGATAAGCCGGCTTCAAATCGGCTATTTCCATGACCGGCAGAAAGGGGATCTGCTTTCTTCAATATCGAATGATGTAAATGAAGTTCAGAATTCGGTTGCCGGTTCTTTCCACATTCTCTTCCGGGATCCCCTGCTTATTGTCGGATTTTTGGCCATGCTCTTTTACATGAGTCCGAAACTGACCCTTGTGACTTTGCTCACTTTGCCTGTTTCCGCACTGCTTATTGGCCGGATTACACGTTCTCTTCGCTCCGGTGCAGAAGTTTCGCAAAACCTTTTGGGCAAATTACTGAGTCACTTTGAGGAGGCCATATCGGGGAGCCGGATCATAAAAGCTTTCAATGCCCAGCAATATGTCCGGGATCGCTTTAACAGTATTAATGACCAGCACCGGATAGCAACCAGGAAATTGTACAACCGTCAGGAACTGGCTTCGCCTCTGGGTGAGTTCCTGGGGATTTCAGTAGCAGCTGCTGTCCTTTTTTACGGCGGATGGTTGCAGGTCAGGGGAGATCTGGGAATGACATGGCCCGAATTTGTGGTATATATTGGTTTCTACTGGCGGGTCCTGGAACCTGCCAAATCCATTACCCGTACCTATGCCATGATCCGCAAGGGGATGGTCTCGGCCGGGAGGATCTTTAGTATCCTGGATGCACCTGTAGAAATGAAAAAAGATCCTGATGCAATACCTGTGCATGATTTCATGGAAGCCATAGAATACCGGGATGTAAGTTTCCGATACAAAGAAACGGATGCCTGTGTGCTGAAAAATATCAACCTGGTCATACCCAGGGGGAAGGTCATTGCCCTGGTGGGCCCTTCGGGCGGGGGCAAAACAACGTTGGCAGATCTGCTACCTAGATTTTACGATGTAAAGGAAGGAGCGATAATGATGGATGGTGTGGATATCCGCAAATACAGGCCCCGGGATTTGATAGGACTTATGGGCGTGGTTACCCAGGAAGCCATCCTGTTCAACGATACTGTTGCAAATAATATTACCTTTGGTCTGGAAAACATACCGCGCGCTGAGGTGGAAAATGCAGCCAGGATAGCAAATGCACATGATTTTATTATGGAATTGGAGCATGGGTATGATACCAACATCGGGGACAGGGGGGTGAAATTGTCGGGAGGACAGAGGCAACGGCTGGCCATTGCAAGGGCTGTTCTTAAGAATCCTCCCATATTGATTTTGGATGAGGCTACCTCGGCCCTGGACTCGGAAAGTGAAAAAATGGTACAGGAGGCCCTGACAAAACTGATGAAAAACCGGACTTCGGTGGTCATTGCACACCGCCTTTCCACCGTTAGGGATGCAGACCAGATTTTGGTCATTGACAAAGGATGCATTACAGAGCAGGGTACCCACAAGCAGTTGCTGGCTCAGAACGGTATGTATAAACACCTGTGCGATTTGCAGGCTTTTGGATAATTCTTAATATATATGATTATGAATCAAGACGTTTTTAAAACAGAATCCCTCAATCAGCTTTTTGAAATGAGTTTCAAAAAGTACTGGAACTTCAAGGCGCTGACAGAATTCAACGGTGACACCCTGTATTACCGTGACCTGGCACGCCGTATTCGTATGGTCCATATAGGTTTTGAACAGTGCGGGCTAAAACAGGGAGATAAAGTGGCTTTGTGCGGGAAGAACCAATCCAACTGGGCAGTGGCTTTTCTGGCCACCATTACTTACGGGGCAGTTGTTGTTCCCATATTACATGAATTCAAACCGGGAAACATCCGGCACCTGGTAAATCATTCCGATGCACGTATCTTTTTTGTAGGTGAACAGGTATGGGAAGGCCTTAGTGAATCCGAGATGCCAAACCTGGAAGCTATTGTGGGATTAAATGATTTTGACATTCTTCATGCTCCGGAAAAAGAGATCATAACCATCCGGAACGGACTGGAAAGTAAATTTGAAGAACTTTATCCAAACGGGATGACCCCTGAAGATATCCGTTTCCACAGGGACCTGCCGGAAGAACTGGCACTGATCAATTATACCAGTGGAACAACGGGGTTTTCCAAAGGAGTCATGCTCCCTTACCGTTCCCTGCTTTCCAATGTTCTATTTGCCTGGGAAGTGCTGCCCCAGGTTAGCAACGGGGCCAAGGTCGTCTCAATGCTCCCCTCGGCGCATATGTACGGGCTGATGTTTGAATTACTCTTTGAAATGACGTCCGGATCGCACGTTCATTTCCTGACCAGGATGCCTTCGCCCAAAGTGATAGCTGAAGCCTTCCAAAGCGTCAAACCCCGTGTGATCATTGCGGTCCCCATGATCATTGAAAAGATCTACAAACAAAAACTCCTGCCCCTGCTCAAGCGTCCGTCCATTAAAGTCATGTTGCGTATGCCTTTCATAGATCAGAGAATCAAAAACCGTATTCACGACGAGCTGTTCAAGGCTTTTGGGGGGGAATATGTCGAGATCATCGTGGGCGGCGCACCCTTGAACCACGAGGTGGAACCGTTCCTCAAGAGTATCAACCTGGCCTTTACCGTAGGTTACGGGCTTACCGAATGTGGTCCCATTGTATCATATGCCCCCTGGAATGAAAGACCGCTGTTTTCTTGTGGCAGGTCAGCGCCCAGGATGTCCATCCGTATAGATTCCGATGATCCAGAAAAAATTCCCGGTGAGATCCAGCTTAAAGGTGATAACGTGATGGTGGGCTATTACAAGAATCCGGAAGCCACCGAGCAGGTGTTTACCGATGACGGCTGGTTTAAGACAGGGGATGTGGGAACCATGGACAATAAGGGGTACCTGTTTATAAAAGGCCGTTCCAAGACCATGATCCTGGGGCCTAACGGACAGAATATTTATCCCGAAGAAATTGAAAGTTCCATCAACAACATGTCTTATGTGAGTGAAAGCCTGGTGATCATGGAAGATGACAAGCTGGTGGCACTGGTATATCCTGATTTTGAAAAAGCGGCAGCGGACGGGCTCCCGGATACTGCCATGGATGCGACTATGGAAGCCATGCGTATCCAGATCAACCTGGAATTACCCAAATACTGCCAGATAGCCAGGGTAAGGATTGTTCCCGAAGAATTTGAAAAGACACCCAAAAGAAGTATTAAACGTTTTCTGTACAATGGATAAACAGACCCAATTTGATCTCCACTACCTGGAAATGGCGCGGATATGGTCTCAAAACTCTTATTGCGTGCGAAGGAAGGTAGGCGCGTTGATGGTTAAAGACAGGATGATCATTTCCGATGGTTATAACGGCACCCCGCGTGGATTTGAAAATGTTTGCGAAGATGAAGACGGACACACCAAATCCTACGTTTTACACGCCGAGGCCAACGCCATAACCAAAGTTGCCAGAAGCAACAACAGCAGTGAAGGAGCCACCATCTACATAACGGCCTCTCCCTGTATTGAATGCGCCAAACTGATCATACAATCCGGGATTGTCCGGGTGGTATACAGCGATGATTACAGATTGCAGGAAGGAATAGAGCTTTTAAAAAGAGCCGGTATACAGGTAGATAAATTTTAACAAGGCATGGAAGGGTATCAGAAAACAGGCAGGACATTGGCCATAACGCTGGGCATATTAGTCGTGCTGGCCTTTTTAGGAATCATAAGGTGGAACTCATTAAGGGATCAGAACGGAGAGGGAAGGAAACGGCTGGGACGCGAATGGTCCAAGCTGGAACTGATTCTGGACCAGATCCAGAACAATTATGTGGACTCGGTTGACGTTTCATCTTTTATTGAAAAAACGCTTCCGACCATTATGGAAGAGCTTGATCCGCATTCCATTTACCTCCCTCCGGATGAATTGCGCACGGCCGATGAGGAATTGCGGGGTAACATTGAAGGTATAGGGATTGTTTTTAATGTGCCAAGCGATACTGCTACCGTAATTAATGTGGTGGTAGGCGGGCCCTCTGAAAAAATGGGCTTGCAAGCCGGCGATAAGATCATAAAAATTGATACACAGATTGTCGCAGGGGTTAATCTGCCTCAGGACTCGATTGTCAGGCTCCTCAAGGGGCCCAAGGGAACCAAGGTAGATGTCCATGTCAAGCGTTTTGGAGAAAATAACCTGATACATTTTTCCATCATCCGGGATAAAATCCCGGTTAACAGTGTGGATGTGGCCTACATGGCAGATTCACTGACCGGTTATATCAAATTGTCCAGGTTTTCAATGACCAGCTACGCCGAGGTTCTGGGCGCTATAGCGGATCTGATGAAACAGGGCATGAAACAGGTGATCTTCGATTTGCGGGACAATACCGGAGGATACCTGGACCAGGCTCTGAAGATCACGGGCGAATTTCTGGATGAAAACCGGCTTGTTGTTTACACGGAAGGCCTGCACAGGGAAAGACAGGATTTTTTCACTCATAAGCGTGGTTTCTGTTATGATATGCCGCTGGCTGTTCTGATCAACGAAGCCTCCGCCTCGTCCTCTGAAATCATGGCAGGGGCCTTGCAGGATAACGACCGGGGAACCATTATTGGGCGTCGGTCTTACGGTAAGGGTCTTGTGCAGGAACCGGTATATTTTTCCGACAGCTCCGGGCTGCGCCTTACCGTTGCCCGTTTTTACACCCCACTGGGCAGATCAATTCAAAAACCATACGGGAGTAATTCCCGTGAATATGCGTACGACCTGGTAGAGCGATACAAACATGGGGAACTGATGCAGGAAGATTCCATTCCCAAAAATGACTCGTTGCGTTATGTGACTCCTGCAGGAAAAGTCCTATACGGTGGGGGTGGGATCATACCTGATGTATTTGTTCCCCTGGATACTACGGGAGTAAATGACCTGTATCTGCGCATATCCAGACAGAACCTGCCAATCCGGTTCAGTATGGAATTTGCCGACCGCAACCGCGCCCTATTGTCCGGCATTGGCACTTTTGAGGAATTGGAGCAGTTCTTTGCCTCAAAACAACTGGAAGATGAATTTCTGCGCTATGTGAACAGGCAGGGGATCGGGCCGGTATCTGCTCAATGGAAGGAGTGTGGAGGAATCCTGATAACACAGATCCAGGCGTATATAGGCAGGAATACCCGGCTGGAAGACAAGGGATTCTATCCTTACCTGGGGAGGATAGACAATGTGCTTATCAAAGCGCTGGAGGTGCTCAGCACGCCGTCAGTAGCCGAACTGGCGGAGTCTGGACTTGTTTTCGCGCCACAGGGGAAGAACCTTGACATATAGTTCCAGGAAAACCTTTTTCTGGAAGAAATCCTCCATGTCCAGGCGGGCCTGGGTCCCCACGCGTTTGAGTGCACTGCCTTTATTGCCTATAATGATCCCTTTCTGGGAATCGCGCATAACGCTGATCACTGCACGTATGCTGTACCGCTCATCGCTTTCCTGGAATTCTTCCACGGTAACCTCTGTACAATAGGGAATTTCTTTTGAGTAATTGAGGAAGATCTTTTCCCGTATGATTTCCGAGGCAAAAAAACGCAGACTTTTGTCTGTCAGCTGGTCTTTATCAAACCAGGGCGGTGAGGAAGGCAACAAAACCTGGATCCTTTCCAGGAGAGAATCCAGGTTGAATCGTTCCAGTGCACTTACCGGAAATATTTCGGCTTTGGGCACCAGGGTGTGCCACTGGTCCATCAGGGAGAGCACTTCTTCCTGCGAACTTTTATCAATTTTATTGAGAACAAGCAGGACAGGGACCTCAATCCTGTTTAGTTTTTCAATGTATTCAGGATTTTTGTTCTGCTTTTCAACAACATCGGTGACATACAGCAGGATATCTGCATCGGCCATGGCCGAGTCCACGAATTGCATCATGTTCTCCTGTAAAAGGTAATATGGTTTGATGATGCCCGGAGTATCCGAATATACGATTTGGTAGTGCGGTCCGTTGACAATGCCCAGGATGCGGTGCCTGGTGGTTTGTGCCTTGGAGGTGATTATGGATAGTTTCTCGCCAACCAGGGCATTCATAAGGGTAGACTTGCCCACGTTGGGATTCCCAATGATATTGACAAAACCGGCCTTGTGCGAGTCACTCATTCCTTATTGGTAGAATCCGGTGATTAGCATGTTGACCTCTTCTTCAGTCAGGAAGCGCCATTGTCCTCGTTTAAGGTTTTTCTTGGTCAATCCTGCAAAATATACGCGGTCAAGTTTCTTTACTTTATAGCCTAGGGCTTCAAAAAGACGGCGCACAACACGGTTTTTCCCTGAATGTATTTCCAGTCCGATCTCTTTTTCGTCATTGTCAATGTAAGCGATCTGATCTACCTGCATCACGCCGTCTTCCAGCTCCACTCCGTTGACGAGCTTTTCCATGTCGGATTTTTTCAGGTTCATATCCAAGCGGGCCTGGTAAATCTTTTTACGATTGTAGGAAGGATGGGTCAATTTTTCTGTGAGCTCGCCGTCGTTTGTGAACAGGAGAACACCCATGGTCATTTTATCAAGCCTTCCCACAGGGAAAACACGTTGTTCACATTGTCCGGCAATCAGATCCATAACAGATTTTTCGGCGTGGTCGTCGCTTAAGGTAGTGACGTATCCCCTTGGCTTGTTCATCAAAATATAGGTTTTGGGTTCGCCCTTGATCCGTTGTCCGTTCACGCGAACATCGTCTCCCGGGATTACCTTCACACCCAGTTGATTCACAATTTCTCCGTTGACGGTAACCAGCCCTGTGGTAATAAAGGTATCTGCTTCCCTGCGGGAACAGATGCCTGAGTTGGCAATATATTTATTCAGACGGACTTCCCCCGGGACTTTAGGTTGTTTGGCAGCAGGGGCTTCTCTTTTTTGGGGAGCCGGTTTGTAACTGACTGATTGTCGAGGTTTTTTGGAACTGTATGGTTTTTCGCCACGTGACCTTTCAGAGCTGTAGCCTCCTTCGCGGCGGGGCCTTTCAGAGCTGTAGCCTCCTTCGCGGCGGGGTCTTTCAGAGCTGTAACCGCCTTCGCGGTGGGGTCTTTCAGAGCTGTAACCGCCTTCGCGGCGGGGCCTTTCAGAGCTGTAACCGCCTTCGCGGCGGGGCCTTTCGGCGTTGTAACCACCTTCGCGGCGGGGCCTTCCGGCGTTGTATCCGCCTTCACGGCGTGGCCTTCCGGCGTTGTAACCGCCTTCACGGCGTGGCCTTTCGGCGTTGTAACCGCCTTCACGGCGGGGTCTCTCGGTGTTGTAACCGCCTTCGCGGCGAGGCCTGTCGGCATTGTACCCGCCTTCGCGGCGAGGCCTGTCGGCATTGTACCCGCCCTCACGGCGAGGCCTTTCGACCTTTTGATCTGTTATCCGCTCACGCCGTGGGCGTTGATAACTTTCCCGGCCGTCTGATTTTTCTTTCTTCTGCATTATTTTTGAATTTGAGCCGCAAATGTACGCGAAATTTCTTAATATTGCATTATGAAGTATCCGGCCTTTCTGAGATTATCTCCTTTATTCCGTGAAAATTTAAATGTTTCTCTTACAGCAGTTAAGACGAACAAGCTGCGCTCTGTGCTCACCATTTTAATGATAGCCGTCGGGATTATGTCCCTGGTGGGTATCCTGACGGCGATTGATGCAATAAGGGGTTCTGTAACAGATAGTTTCAACCGTATGGGTGCAAGTACCATAACCATTCGTTCAAAATCCCTGCGCGGTCAGTCAGCCGAAGTCAGGCGCAGGATCCGGAATCAGTCCCTGATCACTTACCAGCAGGCTATGGCTTTTGTGGAAGAGTATCCTGTACCTTCGCGCATTGCCGTTTCAGCTCCTGCACGCAGCATGCTGGAAGTAAGTTATGGATCGGAAAAAACCAATCCTGATATCAGTGTTGTGGGAGTGAATCCTGACTATTTTCCGGTCAATGCACTGGAGTTGTATTCCGGTCGCTTTTTTTCAAATTACGAAATGACTTCCTCCGGGTTTGTGACTGTCATTGGGGACGGGCTGCTGTCTCTATTCGGAGACATAAATCCGATAGGTGAGTTTATAAATGTCGATGGCAGGCGCTATCAGGTAATAGGGGTTCTCAGATCAAAAGGATCAACTTTTGGCGGAGGGGCTGACAAACAAATATTTGTTCCGCTGGCAAATGCCCGCAGCGTATATGGTGGTGACGACATGAATTTTCAGATCAAAATACAGCCAAAGGAAGGACAAAACACCCGTAACGCCTATGAAGAAGCTGAGATCCACTTCCGGACCGTACGCCGTCTTGCTCCTACGGACCAGACAGATTTCCAGATAGACCGCAGTGAGGACATGCTTGAACGTTCTATGGAAACCATGAGGATAGTTACCATTGTGGCTTTCATCATAGGATTCATTACCTTGCTGGGAGCTGCGGTAGGACTTATGAACATCATGCTGGTTTCTGTGAATGAACGTACACGTGAGATCGGAACCAGAAAGGCCATGGGAGCAACCTCCAGGATTATTAAGCAGCAGTTTCTTATTGAGGCGATAGTGATTGGGCAGCTCGGAGGGGCAGGAGGGATTGTGCTGGGATTCATTGCCGGCAACCTTACGTCTCTGGGTATGAAGACTCCTTTTGTGGTTCCCTGGTTATGGATGTTGCTGGGTGTAGCGATTTGCTTTGTAGTGAGTATTTTGTCTGGATATATTCCGGCCGTGCGTGCCAGCAGGCTGGATCCCATAGAAGCCCTCCGGTACGAATAGTGCTATTTTAAGGAGAAAACATACGTTATTTTTCCTTTCTGCACGGCAGGGGCCGACCCACTAATATTGAACCGTGCCTGAAGTGCGGCTTTTCGTGCCGCATCCCACAGTACCTTATTCTGAACGGTTGTCCCTTCTATCCCAGGGGTGGCGGAAGTAACGTTTCCATAGGTGTCTACAAGAATCCGGACCACAACCCTGCCAGCCAGGTTCTCTGAATACTCAGGCAATGGCAGTTTACCGACGATGCTGCGTCCGGCAAGCTGGGCCGTGGGTTGTCCCAGGGGATTTCCTGCCTGTGTGTTACCTGCAGGATCTCCTGCCTTGCGTTCCTCTCCGGTCAGCAAGCCGGTCTGTTCACCTTCGGTTGTGTCTGCATCCCGGCTTCTGTACAAAGCCCTTTCATTGATAACAGGCGGTTCGGGATCAGACACCTCAACATCGCCCGTTTCTGCCGGGGTGCTTTCCCCGGTACGCTGTGTGCCAGGAGTTTCTTCCGGGACAACAGCCTGTTGTACTAATTCGGGGGGCCGCTCCGGGACTGGTTGCGGAGAGCGCGGCTCAGATCCCTGTTCTGCAATAATTTTCAAAGGAAGAGGCTGGCGCTCTTCTTCCAGCTCAAACTCAATTTCCAACAGGGTGTCGGGCAGATAAGGAACATATTCCAATCCGATAAGCAACAAAACAACGGCAAGCAGAAGGTGAACTCCCGCTGTTAGCCAGATGCCGGTATTCTTTCCCTTGTTCTGCTGCATTGACAGGTTTGTTGTTGCTCCCTACTCGGGAGATGTGGCCAGGATGATTTTATACTGATTGCGTTTGGCAATGTTCATTACCTGTACCACCTGCTCCATAGGGACGGTTTTGTCTACGTATAAAGAAACCGTGGGATCATCGCTGCTCTGGAGGGCCTGTTGCAGCTGTGGTTCTATTTCATAGAAAGGAACAGCATTCGTATTTCCGTTGATGTGGTATGAAAAGGTCCCTGCCTGAATATAATGTTTTATGGATACGCTTACCTGTGCCTTGTCAGAAATCTGGTTGGTGCTTTTTGGAAGCAATAGCTTCAAGGCGTTGGGATTGACCAATGTCGAGGTAACCAGGAAAAACAGCAGCAACAGGAACACAATGTCAGTCATTGATGCCATTGTGAAAGACGCCTCAACCCTGGTGTTTCTTTTTATAGCCATATTATTTTTATTTAAGCGGCTCCTGTAAAAGTTCCAGAAAATCCAGCGTATTTTTTTCCATGGTATTTATTATGGACCCGATACGGGAAGCGAGGTAATTGTAAGCAAAGTAAGCAGGAATGCCCACCAGCAGCCCGCCCACGGTGGTAACCATGGCAATGTAGATCCCTTCCGAAAGTAAAGAGATTTCAATGTTGCTTCCAGCCATGGACATATTGTAGAAAGCCTTGATCATCCCAATGACCGTGCCCAGGAATCCTACCATAGGAGCACCGCCTGCAACAGAGGCCAGCACAGGCATTCCTTTTTCCAGACGGGCCACTTCTATGCTCCCTGCGTTCTCCAGAACAGACCTGATATCAGAAAGGGGCCGCCCTATGTTGCGCAAGCCTTTGGCTATCAAGCGCGTTGACACAGTGTCCTGGCTTTCGCACAAATGTACTGCCGCCTGCACTTTGCCGTCGTATATGTATTCCTTAATATTGTTCATGAAATTCTGGTCCACTTTGGCTGCTTTCCTAAGCACAACAAGACGTTCTCCGAAAATATAAACAGCAACAACAGACAATGCCAGCAGCACAAGCATCAGCCATCCGCCTTTTATAGCTATGGACAACAATGACATAGAAGAAGAGGCTTCTGTTATGGCCTCGGTTTGAAGTACAATTTGCAACATATTAGTTTATTGTTTTAAGTTTTTCATAATGAACCTTCCAAAGGAAAAGTCCCTGAGGGGGTACGGAAAAGCCTGCCAGGGAACGGTTTTTTTCTTCGAGCAGCTGCAAAATCCATTCCACGGGCTTTTTCCCCTTTCCTATTTCCAGGAGTGTCCCTACCATGCAGCGGACCATATTCCTCAGGAAGCGGTTTGCAGTAACCTGGAATACCCACAACGGATTGATCCCGAATTCCTGTTCCTTGGTAAACCAGCTGGCCTCGGTTACAGTACATATATTCGTCCGTGTATGTGAATGAAGTTTGGAAAAGCTTGTGAAATCATGTGTTCCCAGTAACAATGCAGCGCCCCGGTTCATGAGTTCCAGGCTCGGCAGGGTGGAGGCATAAGTTCCCGGTGCAGCCGATACGCCTTCCAGGAATGGTTCTTTGTTCATTCGGATATAATAACGGTAGGTCCTGTTCAGGGCGTGATACCGTGCATGAAGGTTTTCAGGGACCTGAAAAATGCCATGAACGCAGATATCATGGGGCAATATGGCATTTATTTTGTAGGTTATGACTTCACATCCAAAAGGAATACCGGAATAATTGAAATGAGCCCAGAAATCAATTGCGTGAACCCCCGTGTCGGTACGGCCGCATCCTGTAACTGTTACCGTTTCTTCCAAAACACGGCTGATGGCATCTTCCAGAAAAGCCTGCACACAAGGTGCGTTTTTTTGAATTTGCCAGCCATGGTAATGGGTCCCGTTAAAGGAAAGATGAACAAAAAACCGCATAAAGGATGTATCTTTGGCAAATATATGAAAAAACCATAACCGTATAGAAAAATATCAATCTATGGAAACCGTAAACATTAAAGAATTGAACGAGCGAATTCAGCGGGAAAGTGCCTTTGTGGATATTATGACCCTTGAAATGAGCAAAGTGATTGTGGGGCAAAAACAACTGGTTGAAAACCTGCTTATTGGCCTTCTGGCCAACGGACACATTTTGCTTGAAGGCGTTCCCGGCCTTGCAAAAACACTGGCTATAAGAACGCTGGCCAGTGTGGTGGATGCAAAATTCAGCCGGATTCAATTCACCCCCGACCTGTTGCCTGCCGACCTGGTGGGTACCCTGATCTACAGCCAGCGGACGGAGGAATTCCAGGTCAAGAAAGGGCCTCTTTTCGCCAATTTTATACTGGCCGATGAGATCAACCGCTCTCCGGCCAAAGTACAGTCGGCACTTCTGGAAGCCATGCAGGAAAGACAGATAACCATTGGAGAGCATACATTTCCCTTGCCGGAACCGTTCCTTGTTCTGGCTACCCAGAACCCAATAGAGCAGGAAGGGACGTATCCGCTGCCCGAGGCACAGGTTGACCGCTTTATGCTCAAGGTCATTGTGGATTACCCTAAAAAGGAAGAAGAAAAACTTATCATACGCATGAACAACTCCGGGGAATTTCCAACGGCTGCCCAGGTGCTCAAACCTGCCGATATCAGGAAAGCCCGGGAAGTAGTCAGGGAAGTTTACATGGACGAGAAAATTGAGCGGTATATTGTAGACCTGGTGTATGCCACCAGAAAACCGGAGGATTACCACCTGCCGGACCTTAAATCCCTGATTGCCTATGGTGCTTCGCCGCGAGCCAGCATCTCTCTTGCCATAGCCTCCAAAGCTTATGCTTTTATCCGGCGCCGCGGCTACGTCATCCCCGAGGATGTCCGGGCAGTGGCCTACGAAGTCTTGCGCCACAGGATCGGATTGACTTACGAGGCAGAAGCCGAAAATATTATAACGGAAAACATCATCACTTCAATAATCAATGCTGTTGAAGTTCCTTAATAGCAGATTATGTCAGAGAATTTGCTTAAAAATGTCCGCAAGATAGAGATCAAGTCCCGGGGTCTGACACACCAGATCTTTGCCGGGCAGTACCACTCGGCTTTCAAAGGCCGCGGTATAGCCTTCAGCGAAGTGCGTGAGTACCAGTTCGGCGACGATATCAGGGATATGGACTGGAATGTCACGGCACGGATGAATGCGCCTTATATCAAGGTTTTTGAGGAAGAACGCGAACTAACCGTGGTATTGCTCATAGATGTGAGCGGTTCCCGGTGGTTTGGAACACAAAAGAAACTGAAAAAGGAATTGCTGGCCGAGGTAGCCGCCATCCTCAGTTTCTCGGCCTCTATCAATAACGATAAGGTGGGTGCCCTTTTCTTCAGCGACAAGGTGGAAAAATTCATTCCCCCGAAAAAGGGACGCTCTCACCTGCTGCACATCATACGAGAAATGCTTGAATTTGAGCCCGTAAGCCGTCAGACCAATATATCCGAAGCATTGCGTTTTCTTACCAATGCCATCAAAAAGCGCTGCACCGCTTTTCTGTTGTCTGACCTTATGGACCTGGACACTACAGAACAGCCGCGTTTTGAAGAGGCACTCAAGATTGCCACCAACAAGCACGATCTGGCAGCCATACAGATTTACGATCAGCGTGAAACCGAGTTGCCCGATGTGGGACTGGTCCGTATGCTGGATGCCGAGACTAACCGGGAACAATGGATAGACACTTCGGGCAGAAGGGTGCGGGACAATTATGCCAGGTGGTACCGTAACAGCCAGGAGCGAATCCGGACTATTCTGAACAAATACCAGGTAGATCATGTCAGGATTGCAACGGACCAGGACTACGTGGAACCCCTGATCCGCCTGTTTAAAAAAAGAGCGTAAAGATGAAAAGATTCATATATATATGCTTTTTCTTTGTGTGGCTGACTCTTTCACCTTGTCTTCCTTACGCACAGCAGGTTACAGATACGGGACAACTGCCTGCGGGACTGGTGCAGGAGTCTGTTCTGGAAAAGGACAGTATCCTGATTGGTGACCAAACCTGGTGGAACATGACCCTGCCCGCAGGAATATGGACGGGCAGGAAGATAGAGGTACCTGATTTCTCACCTCTTCCCTACAAGCTTACAGCGCAGGTGGAGGCCTTGTCGGGAGTATTGCTTGATTCGGTTGTCAGAAAAAAACACCTGGATAGCATCCGTGCACGCATTCTTATTACCTCCTTTGACAGCGGCAGCTACCAGCTGCCTCCCGTGCCGCTGTGCCTGGTAGGGCAGGACGGGACAAGAGACACCTTATGGTTTAAGGGACCCCGTTTATCTGTTAACACCATACCGGTGGACACCACCTCTTTCGAGCCATACGGACTAAAGCCCCAGATGCGTTATCCTATCACAACAGGAGAAATACTGACCCTGGTTGGCATTGTGGTGTTGCTGTCCGCGCTTGTATTTCTGATCATTCTGATTGTAAGGCGACGCAGGAATCATCTGCCCCTCTTTGGCCCGGTAAGGCCCAAGGACCCTCCCCACATAGCCGCTCTCAAAGTGCTTGAAGATATCAGGGCCCGGGAACTGTGGAAAAAACAGAAAGCAAAATCATACTACACGCTGCTTACAGACACCATCCGGGTTTACCTCAGGGACCGGTGGGGGATACAGGCCATGGAAAAAACCTCGGCCGAGATGATGGAAGCCCTGCTCCAGGTGGAAGCTGAAGACTCCCTGCTTACCGAAAAGATCATAGGGGAGCTTGGCCAAATGTTCAGTACGGGTGACCTGGCAAAATTTGCCAAATACACACCTTCTGACAGTGAAAACGAGGAATCCCTGCGCCAGGCCATACGGTTTGTTACAGAAACAGCAAAGGATGAAGAAGAAAAAGAAGAATAAGATGACCTGTTATGTTTTTTGAATACCCCAAACTCCTTTTTTTATTACTGCTGCTGGTTCCTCTGGCAGTGTGGTACGTATACAGGCAGCTGAAGGGAAAACATGATCCCCCGCTCCAGGTTTCGTCTCTGCAACCTTTTGAAAAAGAAAAGCTTTCATACAAAAGAATATTATATCACGTGCCTTTTGTCCTGAGGACCATTGCCCTGGCTGCCCTGATCGTTGCCATGTCCAGGCCGCGTTCCTCTTCGGATTATGAGTCAACAGTCACTGAAGGGATCGATATCATGCTTACCATGGACGTATCCACGTCCATGCTGGCCCGGGATTTCATACCCGACAGGATTGCCGCAGCAAAAGACATAGCGATACAATTTATTGCGGAACGTCCTGCAGACAGGATTGGCATTGCTGTTTTTGCCGGTGAATCGTACACGCAATGTCCCCTGACAACAGACCGCATCACGCTCATCAATATGATGAAGGAAATACAGACCGGTTTGATAGAGGACGGGACGGCCATTGGGAACGGGCTGGCAACAGCCGTGGCCCGTTTAAGGGATTCGGAAGCCATAAGCCGGGTTGTTATCCTGCTTACAGACGGGGTAAACAACCGGGGAGAAGTGACCCCGCTTACAGCAGCCGAAATAGCACGAACTTATGGTGTCCGTGTTTATACCATTGGGGTTGGGGCGCACGGAATGGCTCCCTACCCGGTAATGACGCCCTATGGAGTTCAGATACAACAGATACCGGTAGAAATCGACGAAGAATTGCTCAAACAGATTGCGCAAATAACCGGAGGTGAATATTTCCGTGCTACAGATAATACCAAATTGATGTCTATTTACAGCCAGATTAACCAGATGGAAAAAAGCAGGACCCTGGTGGATTCATTTCCCGTGTACAGGGAATTGTTCATGAATTTTGCCCTGGTGGCTTTGTTCGCACTGGCCCTGGAATTTATTTTGCGTTGGATCGTATTGAGAAGAATACCCTAGAGAGATATGATACAATTGGCTCAAGTTCAGTATTTATGGATCATTGCTGCAATTCCGCTGCTGTTGGTTGTATATGGTCTATACCGCAGGTACGGCCGAAAGATGCTAAGACGGTTCGGCGATCCGGAGTTGCTCCGACCGCTCATGCCATCGGTATCTCGCCGCAGGGGCTGGATCAAGATGGCGCTCTTTTGTGCAGGGATTTTTTTCTTTGCCCTGGGTCTGTCGCGTCCCCGTACCGGGGCCCGTGTCAAGGAGATGAAACGCACTGGTGTGGAGATCATTATAGCCCTGGATGTATCCAATTCCATGCTTGCCGAGGATTACACCCCCAACCGGCTGGAACGGGCAAAGCTGGCTGTTTCACGCCTGGCTGACAACCTGGACCGCGACAGGATAGGACTGATAGTTTTTGCCGGGGATGCCTTTGTGCAGCTTCCTGTCACAACGGATTATGTAAGCGCCAAACTTTTCCTCAACACCATCAATACAGGCTCCGTACCACGCCAGGGGACGGCCCTCGGCCAGGCCATCCTCACAGGGATCAGGAGCTTCAGCCTGGACACCCCGGGAAGCAGGGCGCTGATCCTGATAACAGACGGAGAAAACCACGAAGATGACGCGGTAGCCGCTGCCACTGAGGCAGCCGGCCAGGGGATCCGGGTTCATTGCATCGGGATAGGTTCAGAATTCGGAAAACCAATACCTATGGCCGGCGGTGGCTTGCTCAAGGACGAGGAGGGCAATACCGTGGTTACAAAACTTGACGAAAAAACATTGATGGATGTGGCCCGGGCCGGCGGAGGTGTTTATGTCAGGGCGGGGAATTCAGATTTTGGCCTCCAGGGTATCATAGATTCGGTGCACCAGATGGATCAGCAGGAATTCCAGTCGGTGGTTTTTGAGGATTTCAATGAACAGTACATGTACTTTTTTGGGATAGCATTCTTTTTCCTTTTCATGGAAACTTTGATAGGAGAAAGAAAAGGACGCCGCTTTAAAAGTTTTGACATCTTTTCAAAAACAGCAGTAGTCTTTGTCTTTTTAACGGCACTGTCGCTGTCGGCCTCGGCCCAGGCCGATAAAAAAGACATTCGTGATGGTAACAGGGCGTTCCGCAGGGGAAACCTGGAGAAGGCATTGCTGGATTACCACAGGGCTCTGGCTAAGGATTCCACCTCCCTAAAGGCCAGGTACAACCTGGCCAACACCATGCACCTGGGCGGAGATTTCCAGCAGGCGTCTGCTACTATGGCCTCAGTACCTGATTCTTTGCACATCCCTGAAAATAAGGCCGATGCCTGGCACAATTCCGGGAACTTTCAGCTGTCTGCCAAGCAATATGCAGAAAGTATCGAGGCATATAAAAACGCTTTGCGGATACGGCCCGGGGATATGGAAACAAAGACCAACCTTGCCTATGCTCAGAAAATGCTGAAAGACCAGCAGGAACAGCAGCAGCAGCAGCAGCAACAGGACCAACAGGACCAACAGGACCAGGATAAAGATCAGCAGGACCAGAACAAGGACCAGCAGGACCAGGATAAAGATCAGCAGGACCAGAACAAGGACCAGCAGGACCAGGAGACGCCTCCAAAAATAAGTCCCCAGGCCGCCCAGCAAATGCTGGAAGCCGTACAGCAGAAAGAGCGTGAAACGCAGGAAAAAGTGAACAAAGAAAAGGCACGGGCCGTAGTGCCTGTCCGGACAGGTAAAAACTGGTAAAAGCACACAGGATATATGAAAAAAACAATTCTGTTAATACTGGCCGCTTTAAGCCTTGTGCAGGCAAACGCGCAGGGTCAGTTTACCATTGAGGTTCCTAACGTGGTAGCTTCCGGAGAGCGGTTCCGCCTTGTATTTACGGCAACTGACCTTCCTCACGAGTCTTTCAGTGCCCCTCCCGTTGAGGGATTTCTGGTGCTGGCAGGACCCACCACTTCTACCATGAACAGGATGGAGTACATTAACGGGCGCAGGACGCAAAGCCGTTCTGTAAGCTATACTTACATCCTGGAGGCCCGCGAACCGGGAAAATACACCATTGGGGAGGCTTCAATTGTATCGGATAATGTAACTTACAAAACCAAGCCGGTAACCATAGAAGTTATACAGGGGACAACAACACCTGACAGCCCTGTTCAGGAAGAAAACATTACGGCAGGAACAAACGTCACAGATAAGGACGTCTTTCTGCGGCTTGCGGTCAATAAACGAAGGGTCGTCAAGGGAGAGCCACTTACAGCCACCCTCAAACTCTACACACGGGTAAATGTGGCTGGAGCAGAAGATATTCGTTTCCCCACGTTCAATGGATTCTGGAGCCAGGAAGTATATGCGCCCCAGCAAATTGAATGGCAGCGAGAAAACGTGGATGGAGAAATATTCCAGGTGGCAACCCTGAGAAGTTATGTTTTGCTCCCCCAACAAACAGGAGAAATCCGGATTGATCCGTCAGAGATCGTATGCGTGATACAGGTCCGCAATACCCGCAAGGGACAGTCCCTGCTTGATGAATTCTTTGATTCATACCAGACGGTGCGCAAACGGGTGATTGCCCCGGCAGTTACAGTAAGGGTTAACGACCTGCCGGCAGGGGCTCCTCCTTCCTTTACGGGGGCCGTGGGAAAATTCACAATCCAAGCCAACCTGGGAAAAGATTCAGTAAGTGCACACGATGCGCTTTCATTGTATGTGACTGTTACAGGCGAAGGAAACATCAACCTCCTGGAAGCTCCGTCAGTGCAGTTTCCCCCGGATTTTGAACTATATGATGCCAAAGTCACGGACAATTCAAGGAGTACGGGAGGGACTTTCTCGGGGTCAAAAACGTTTGAATACCCTGTAATTCCCAGAAGTTACGGGGATTTTACCATTGAACCGGTAACTTTTTCCTATTATGATATAGAAGCCGGAGTTTACAAGACTTTGCGAACCCAGCCGCTGACACTAAAAGTAGAAAGGGGGTCCCAGGTAACACCTGCGGGAGTGCCTTTGACTCCGGGGACGCACCGCCGGGCAGTGGAAAGCCTTAGTGAGGACATCCGTTATATTAATACGTCGCTTCAATCCTGGCGAATCAAAGGGTCCTATTTTACTGGCAGCCTGTCATATTTTATTGTTCTGCTGTTGATATTTGGCATAACAGCAGGTGTTTACGTGTTTCTGGATAAAACACGTAAGCACCGCAACGATGTGGTAAAAGTGCGTAACAGCAGGGCCAACAAGGTAGCCCGTACACGGTTAAAAACGGCCGGCATGTTGTTGAAGCAGGAGCATTTTGAAGGATATTACGAAGAATTGCACCGCGCCCTGTGGGGGTATATTGCAGACAAACTGGCTTTATCGCAGGCAGACTGTTCGCGTGAACGGATTGAGGAACTACTCCTGGGCAGAAATGTTGAACCACATCTTGTAAGCGATTATACCAGCCTGATAGAATCCTGTGAATTTGCCCGCTATGCACCCGATCCCGGTCAGCTGGAAAAAGAAAGGATCTTTGAAAAGGCCGTTGAAGCTATCAGTAAGATGGAACAAGCCCTTAAGCAGATTATAGTATGAAAAAGATAATTCTGTTGATTGCCCTGTGTTTTTCCGCATGGTTGGCAGCCGGAGCACAGAATATGGCAGACAGCCTGTGGAATGATGCCAACGCCCATTATGCCAATGCCCAATACCAGGAGGCACTGGAGAACTACCTTCAGATAGAAAGTTCCGGGCAGGAATCTCCCGCCTTGTATTACAATATCGGCAATACTTATTTTAAAATGCGTTATATTGCCTATGCCATTTTGTATTACGAAAAAGCCCTGCGTCTGGAACCCAACAATCCCGATATCCTCTACAATCTACAGGTGGCAAGGGAACAATGCATAGACAGGATAGAACCTGTACCGACTTTTTTTGTGACGAAATGGATACGGGAAAGCCACCAGATATTGTCTTCCGGCATGTGGGCTGTAATTTCCATCGGCCTGCTTGTTCTGGCACTGGTCCTTTTCCTGGTTTTCTTTTTTGCAAGGGGAGTCAGGTTCCGAAAAGCTTCCTTTATCCTTTCCATTGTAATATTTCTTTTTGCCATACTGTCCACTACCTTTGCCTGGCAGTCCAGGAAAGAGGCAACACGGGAAGATCTGGCCATTGTGCTATCCGCCGTCAGTTCTGTCCGGTCTGCACCCGGGACACAGGGAAAGGACTTGCTGGTCATTCACGAAGGGACCCGCCTGCGTGTGCTGGAACAAATGGGAGACTGGGCGCGGATAGAGCTGGAGGATGGGCGCCAGGGATGGGTAGCGCTGAATGAGATTGTTTTTGTATATTAGTAGCCTGAAAATTAGTTTAAAATGGATTATAACACACAGAGAGAGAAGCTTATATTGCCCGAATACGGCCGTTACATACACAATATGGTACAGGATGCCAAAAAGATCCCGGACAAGGAAGCGCGCACCCGGCAAATCAAGGCGATTATCAATGCCATGAGCATGCTGAATCCCCATTTGCGTGAAGTCAACGATTACCAGCACAAATTATGGGATCATGTTTACATCATAGCTGATTACGAACTTGACGTAGATGCCCCGTTTCCCCCTCCCGTACGGGAGGTTTTTGTTACCAAACCGCACGCTATAGGTGCTGAACGTGAACCTGTCAGGATTATGCATTACGGAAGAAATATCCAGAACATGGTCATGGCCATTGCCTCTAAACCGGAAGGAGAAGAACGTGATGCCATGACCATGGCCCTGGCCTCCTACATGCGTAAACAATACCTGATCTGGAACAAGGATACTGTATCTGATAATACCATATTCAACGACATTCGCAGTTTGTCCAACGGAACGCTGACTGTTCCGGAAGGGGCAAAAATGTCCGAGATCCAGGGAGAGTTCAGGCAGCCCAATACACAACGTGCTCCGCAACGCCAAAGCCAATGGCACAAGAATAAAAAGAAGAAAAGGTCACCTTCAAATGGCCAGTGAACTTGAAAGAAAAAAAAGTACCCGGGAAATTATCAGGCTAATTGCAGGGTGGTTGTTCCTGGGTCTGGGCGTTTTCCTGTTGGTTGCTTTTGTTTCCTACCTGTTCAACTGGACGGTTGATCAAAGCCTCCTGTCGGGAGACCACCTGTTTATTCCGGAAGACAGTGCAGCCAACAGCGGAGGTTTTGCAGGTAATCGCTGGGCCGATCTGTTCGTTGGGCAGCTCTTTGGCCTGAGTGCTTTTATCATCCCCTTCTTTTGTATTGCCGTATCCGTTTTTTTACTCAAAATTCGCAGTGTCCGAATAATCCCGCTGTTCTTTACAACAGCCTTTCTCTGCATCCTCCTCTCCATTGCCCTTGGATACATTTTCAGTTTCACCAACCTCAGATATGTATTTGGCGCGGGAATAGGGGGAACTTACGGATACCGGGTCAATGAATGGCTTATTGGCATACTGGGAACGGTGGGGACCGGTGTGGTACTTTTCTTTGTACTGACCGCTTTCCCTCTGCCTTTCGTATACCGATGGATCCGAAGGAGAAAAGAAAAACGCCAGACCGCAGCCTTGTCAGAGCCGGCCCCGACCGAACCCGCAGTGGTATCTGAGGCCAGGGGCCCTGCAAAAAAAGAAGTACCGGTAACTCCGGTTGCTCCGGTTCCGCCACCTCCTGTATTTGAAGTGGAAAAGACAGAAGAAGCATCCACCTCCGGAACGATGCTCTTCTATGATCCCAAACAGGACCTGTCCCATTACAAAAAGCCCCCGCTGGACCTTCTCGAAGATTACAGGAACCGTATTACCGAAGTGCCCCAGGAGGAACTGGAACGGAACAATCAGAAAATTGTGGAATGCCTCAGGACATTTGACATTCAGATTGAGAAGATTGTGGCTACACCCGGACCCACCGTCACCCTTTACAAGATTGTACTTTCGCCCGGCATCAGGATCTCACATTTTACCCGCCTGGAGGATGACATTATGCTTTCCCTTGCAGCCCGTGGTATGCGTGTTATTGCACCCATACCCGGCACCAATATGGTGGGTATTGAAGTGGCCAATGACAAACCGTCCCTTGTTCCTATGAAAAGCGTACTGGATTCGACAAAATTCAAGGAATCAAAGGATGACCTTCCCATTGTACTGGGTAAAAGCATCTCTAACGAGATCGTGATGCTGGACCTTGCCCGCCTGCCGCACCTGCTGGTGGCCGGAGCTACAGGACAAGGGAAATCCGTGGCTCTGAACGCCATTCTGACCTCTTTGCTCTACAAAATGCACCCGGCCTACCTTAAGCTGGTTCTGGTTGATCCTAAGCGCGTAGAGCTGAATCTTTATTCCAAGCTGGAAAATCACTTCCTGGCCAGGCTCCCCGATGCAGACAGTTCCATTATCATAGATACCAAAAAGGTAGTCTATACCCTCAATTCGTTGTGTATAGAAATGGATAACCGCCTGGAATTGTACAATATGGCAGGAGTGAGGAACATTAAGGAATACAATAAGAAATTCCAGGAAAGGGTACTCAATCCGCTCAAAGGGCACCGGTTCATGCCATTTATTGTATTAATAATAGATGAGTTTGCCGATCTGATCATGACCGCCGGAAGGGACGTGGAAGGCCCCCTTACAAGACTGGCACAGATGGGGCGTGCTACCGGGATCCACCTGGTCATTGCCACACAACGGCCTACCACCAACATCATTACCGGAACCATAAAAGCCAACTTCCCTGCCAGGATGGCATTCCGGGTGGCCTCAAAAATCGACTCCAGGGTAATCATAGATGTATCAGAAGCCAGCCAGTTGGTTGGACGGGGCGATATGCTCATATCGGCAGGTACAGACCTGCAGCGTGTCCAGTGTGCTTTCATTGATACACGGGAAGTGGAACGCATGGTCGATTTTATTGGAGACCAACCCGGCTATTCCGGACCTTTTGAGCTTCCCGAATATTCAGAAACCGACAGGCAGGATATGCTCAACCCGTCTTCCGGACAACGTGATGAGTTGTTTGAAGAAGCGGCAAGGTTATTGATACAAAACGGCGAAGGATCCACGTCGCTGCTGCAGCGCAGGTTCCATCTGGGTTACAACAGGGCAGGAAGGATCATGGACCAGCTGGAAGAGGCCGGGATCGTTGGTCCTCCCAGGGGAAGCAATCCCAGGGAATTGTTGATTTCCAGCCAGGAAATGCTGGATGATTTTTTGAAAAAATGAAAAATCAAGCCCTAATTACAGGCATACTACTACTGACAACGACCCTGACTGCAGGCGCGCAGACCACTGATGACCTGCTCGGCGATTTTGCACAAAAGATTGCAAAAGCTCCGGCCGTGGAAATTGAATTCCTGTGGAATGAAACGGTTCCCGGGACCATGGTGCTCCAAGGCGGGATGTTCACCCTGAAAATGGACGAATTTTACATCTGCTGCGATGGAGAAAAAAAATGGTATTACAACCAGGGAATTGATCAATGGGAGGAAATGCCTCACGATAAAAACTCTCCCGATATTCTGGAAAACCCCTCTGCTTTCTTTTCCAGGCTCAACCAGGACTATTACCACGCAGGCAATCCCCTGCGGAAAGAAAGCACGACAGGTAACCTGGTATGGGAGCTGACCCTTGTCCCCAATTCCATAGAATCTCCCTTTACTTACGTGATCATTGCCCTGGCTGCCGACGGACTGAAACCTTTGTATATCCGCTATGCCCTGGCCGATGGAACACAATACCCGGTTGAGATATCCTCTTTTAAAACCGTACCTGCCCGGCCTGCCGGATACTTTTTACCTGATTTCTCCCGCTGAGGTTCCCTGCAGGTGCTGTTGCAGGAATCGTGTCACTTTTTCAAATGCATCCGTCGTTATGACGGATTTTTTTAACATAAAACAGTGCCGGCCGGTGGGATAATCCAGCAATTGAGTATCTACGCCGTTTTCACTCAACCGGGTGTAATACCTGACCCCTTCGTTATGCAGGGAATCCCTCCCGGCTACAATGATCAAAGCCGGAGGCAGGCCTTTCAGATCCTGGTCGTTTGCATATACGGGTGAAATATAAGGATCGTGTCCATTATGGCCGTTAACGTAACAGCTGTCAAACATAAAGGAGAGTCTTGGCGGTATACTGCCTTTGGGTTTTGGTTTTTCCAGGGCCGTAGTGGCCAGATCCAGCGGGGGACAATTCATAAACTGGCATACCGGCTGAATTTTTCCTTCTTTTTTAGCCTTCATGCAGGTAACAGTAGTAAGGTTGGCACCAGCGCTATGACCACCAATGGCAATTCTTTTCGTATCAATTCCATAGACCTTTGCATGGTCGAAGAGATATTCCACAATCGCATAGACCTGGTTCACGGCCGCAGGAAACGGCTGGTCAGGTGCTTTTGGATAATCAATGCTGATGATCCTGCATTGTAGGATGCGGCTCCATTCAATATTCATTTTTTCATCCATTTCCGGGCTTCCCAGGATAAATCCGCCTCCGTGCAGGTCTATAAGCAACGGACCGGGGGACGGATTATCAAATCCATACCATACGGTCCGTGTACGCCCGTATTCTGTTTCCATAAAGACTTCTTTACGCAGCGATGCGTTCTTTTTTATCATTGAGGCATATAGGACCTTTGAAAACGTTTTTTCCATTTTATGAAAACGTCTCCCTTTGGCCTGGTATTGCTCCATGGTAAGAATTTTCATGACGTGTGATTTTTTAACGATCGGATTGTTTGAGTGAAAGGAATATCCTTCGGGAAACAGGATGCAGGTTGTTTGACCGCATACCCAGGTTCTTGACAAAGCCCAGGGGCATGTCATTGTAGGTCAGCAGCAGGTATCCTTTTTCTGTTCCATAGGGAAAGACCAGGGGATCCCGCCGGAGAAAAGCCACAGCCTGCTCCAGGTTTGCCCTGAATACCGGATAGGCGTCTTTTTTAAGATCCGTTGCCAGGGCCAGATCCGCCCAGGGTACCCAGTCGTCCCCTTTTTTTGTTGCAACGGCAATCCCGGAATGAAACACATTGAGCAGGGATTCCAGAGACTGCATCTGAGGTATCAATTCTTGCGGGAAAGCTTTTAGCAAAGATCCTTTCATAGACCAGGAATAGGGACCTTCCAGGTGTCGCGGTGTGTTGTCGGGTACACGGGGGGCGTTCCCGCCTTTTTTCCTGCTTAGGGGCGGCATGGATTTCTTTGGCCCCGGATCGGCCGATCCGGTCTTTTCCAGCAGCGCCATGAAAAAACCTTCTCCTTTGATCCGGTGGGGCAGGTATTTTTGTGGGCCGAGCAACAGGCGGGCACCCAGATGTTCCCTGATCCAGTCAACCTGCTCCTCATCTTCCATGCGGTTGAAGGTGCATGTACTGTATAGCAGCAGGCCTCCTTGTCGCAGGCAGGGCCACAGGTCGCTCAGAATACGCCTCTGCCTGGAAACGCACAACGCTACCAGGGCGGGAGACCAGTTCTTTCTGGATTCGGGATCTTTGCGGAATAAACCTTCTCCGGAACAGGGGGCATCGGCCACAACGACATCAAAATACCCTGTCAACCTGCCCAGGTCTGCAGGATCATTTTGTGTGACCACAACGTTTCCATATCCCCACCTGGCCAGGTTTTCGGCCAGTATGGGAACCCGGGAGCGGATGACTTCATTGCTTACCAGAAGGCCGTTCTGCGGGAGGATGTCAAGCAGCAGGGTGCTCTTGCCACCGGGTGCTGCGCAGGCGTCCAGAACACGGGGTGAGGTTATGGCACTCAGGTAGGGAGCCAGTTGCCAGAGAGACATGCCCGAGGCTTCCTGAACGTAATAGGCCCCGGCGTGAAACCGAGGGTCCAGTGTGAACGCAGGTCGTTCTTCCAGGTACCTCCCCATGGGACACCAGGGCACAGGATCAGAACCGGGAAAAAGTTCCCCCGGTGCTTTCCTGGCATGTTGGCGGATACTCACAGGCGGTTTGCATTCCAGGGAAGCCAGCAGCGGGGACACATCACCGGGCAACAGGGCCGCCTCCATCATATTTCTGAAGTCCGTCATGAGCGTCTGTCTTGTTCCGGAGGTTACCGGTTCAGTCCTTCGGCCAACTGTGTTGTAAATTTATTGACAAAATCTTTGATTTTCCCACCCAACATCATTTTGAGCATCATATTGAGTTCGGCGTCCAGGACCAGTTGCAGTTCACAACCTTCTTCCCGTGGCCGGATATGAAGGTTCAGGTTGAAAGCAAAAGGAATATTGCCGTACTGTTCCATCACAATCAGGGAAGGCTCTTCTCTTTTTGTGACTTTGACTCCCATCTGCATACCCTGTGCCTCGGCCAGGATGGTGTCTTTTGTTATGATTACCTTGTCTTTTTTGTCTTCGGGCAGACGATCCGTGAATCTTGAAAAATCGGAAAAAAGATCATAAACCACTCCTGCCGGTTTGTTTACATAACAGGAGTCTCCTTCAACATGTGTATTTCCCATAATTACCTTCCCCAGGTGTTTGGCGTCAGACGCCAGATATTCAGTGTCTCGAGTTGTTCTTTGCTTACGTAATTTTTGTCTGCAGCTTCCTGTATGAGTGTGTTGTAATTGGTAAGCGTATACAGTTCACAGTTGCTCTTTTCAAAAGCCCTGCGGGCTACATCAAAATTATATGAAAAAGTGGCTACCACTCCCAGTACATTGGCGCAAGCCATCTTCAGGCAATCGGTTGCAGAAATAGCAGAGTGACCGGTAGAAATCAGGTCTTCCACCACCACTACGTTGGATCCCGGCATAAGGGTACCTTCTATGCGGGCTCCGGTTCCGTGGTCTTTTCTGCGCGGACGGACATATATGAAGGGCTTTTTAAGCCGGTCGGCTATCAGGGCACCCATGGCAATGGCTCCGGTTGCAACCCCGGCGATAACATCTGTCGAAGGGTAGTTTTGATTAATGGACCGGCAAAGGGCATCACATATGTAGTCCCTTACCACGGGTACCGACAAGACTTTTCTGTTGTCACAATATATGGGAGACAGCCACCCGGAAGCCCATTCAAAAGGTCTTTCAATGTTGAGTTGCACTGCCTCGATTTCCAACAGCAGTTGAGCAACTCTTTTTTCAACAGATTCCATAATAATCACATATCTTTGTACAAATGTACAGTATTTTCTTCAATAATAGACGACTTCAGTTATGCCGTCCGGACAGCCCGGTTTGTTTGCTACCTTCAGTTACAGTAGAATCTTTGGAAAACCACTCTTCCTGGGAAGAATTGATAGTCAGTTTCCAATGCAATACAAACCTGAGACATGTGGTGGTACCGGTTCAAAATCCACACACTTCCTTTATGAATCTCTGTAAAGGTTTCACCATTATGCCGGCAGCAGGGGGGCTTGTAACCAACAATCAAAATGCTTTGCTGATGATTTACCGTTACGGTAAATGGGATTTACCCAAGGGAAAGCAGGAAAAGGGTGAGAAACTGAGCGATACCGCACTAAGGGAAGTGGCAGAAGAAACCGGGGCCATTGACCTGAAACTCCTGGGAGACCAATTGACTACAACATTTCACTGTTATCATTATAAGGGAAACAATGTGCTCAAGATGACAGCCTGGTTCCCTATGACATCCAATTCCGGAACAACCTTGCTTCCACAGACAGAAGAAGGAATTGAAAAAGCGGAATGGGTTTCCCGCAAAGACCTGGAAGAGCGTCTGGAGATGTCCTATTTATCTATAAAGATCCTGGTTGGAAAACAGTTTCTAAACGATGGTAAAAATGTTGGTAAAGCCTGTCAGATCGAAGATATCCTTGATCTCTGCCCGTAGATTCCTAACCGTCAGGGTTCCGCCTTTTTCTTTTATGTTTTTCTGAAGAACCAGGAATTGACGCAGACCTGAGCTGCTGATGTATTCCAGACCGGTTCCGTCTATGACCAGTTCCCTGGTGTCGCTTTTAAGTATGGGGACGATAGCTTCTTCAAAGATGGCGGTATTGCCTGTATCCATTCTCCCGTTAATAGAAATTACGGGAACGGGATCGTTGCTGATTATTACTTCCATATACTGTTGTTTTTCTTTACAGAGATTGTTAGTGAACAAAGGTAATTAAAAAACTGTTCATCCGCCAAAGTCATCAAACAGAATATGATCTGCAGGAACGCCCAGATTGTCGAGCATCCCGGTCACGGCCGATGTCATAAGGGGCGGCCCGCAGATGTAAAACTCTGCTTCTTCCGGGTCAGGGTGGTCTTTCAGGTATTGATCGTATAGTACCTTGTGGATAAAGCCTGTATGGCCGGTCCAATTATCCTGTGGCTTGGGTTCCGAGAGGGCTATGTGAAATGAGAAATTAGGGAATTCTTTTGCTATCCGGAGGAACTCGTCTTCATAAAAGATCTCCCGCCTGGAACGGGCCCCGTACCAGAACGAAACCTTGTCTGTTGTCCGGAGGGTTTTAAATAAATGAAATATATGGGACCGCATGGGCGCCATGCCGGCACCTCCTCCAATGAATATTTTTTCGGCTTGTGTTTCTTTGAGGAAAAATTCCCCGAAGGGCCCTGAGATCATTACTTTATCCCCGGGCTTCCTCGAAAAAATATAAGAAGAGCAAATGCCGGGATTGACTTTCATAAACGCTCCCCTGGAGCGGTCCCAGGGTGGGGTGGCTATGCGGACGTTCAGCATGATGCGGTTCCCTTCTGCCGGGTGGTTGGCCATGGAATAAGCCCTGAAGCTGTATTCTTTGTTAACCATTTTCAATTCCCAGATACCCAGTGAGCTCCAGTCTTCCCGGAATGGTTCATCTATTTGGATATCTTTGAAAAAGTCCACAGCAACCGGGGGAACATCAATCTGCACATAGCCTCCGGAGCGGAAATCCAGGTTTTCGCCCACAGGAAGCTGAATCACAAATTCTTTGATGAAAGAGGCCACGTTTCGGTTGCTTATCACTTCGCATTCCCATTTTTTGACACCCAGCACCTGGGCAGGGATGTGTATTTCCATGTTTTCCCTAACCTTGACCTGACACCCCAGCCGCCACTGGCTTTGCTGTTCTCGCCGTGTAAAAAAAACCGTTTCTGTGGACAATATGGATCCTCCTCCTGACAATACCCGGCATTTGCAGAGTCCGCAGGTTCCGCTGCCGCCGCAGGCCGAGGGCAGGTATATTTTGTTCTGCGCCAGGGTGGTCAGCAGATTGTTCCCAGGCTCAACCTCCAGCATTTTTTCGTCATTGATCTTGATATTCACGTTACCCCCTGGAGTCAGCCTGGCTTTTGCATAGATCAGAACAGCAACCAGGACCAGGGTAACGGTCAGTATGACGGCAAAAGTCAGCAGCAGGAATTGGAAGATGGTCATTGGTTGAATTTAAATTTGTAGTCCCATAAAACTCATAAAGGCAATACCCATAAGCCCGGTAATGATGAAAGCGATGCCCAGGCCACGCATGGGTGCCGGAATGTTGGAATAGCTCAGCTTCTCCCGGATAGCGGCAATGGAGACAATGGCCAGGTACCATCCTATCCCTGACCCCAGGGCATAGGAAAAGACTTCCAGGATGTTGCTGTATTCCCTTTCCTGCATGAACAGAGACGCTCCCAGAATGGCACAGTTCACGGCAATCAGCGGCAGGAATATGCCCAGATTGTTGTATAGGGCAGGAGCAAATTTTTCTACTACCATTTCTACCAGCTGTACCATGGCTGCAATCACGGCAATAAAAAGGATAAAACTCAAAAAACCCAGATCCACCTCTGCCCATTGAGGATTGATCCAGGCCAGGGCTCCAGGTGAGAGCACATAACGGTCCAGCAAATAATTGACCGGGAGGGTGATAAGCAGTACAAAAATCACAGCCAGGCCCAGTCCCGACGCGGTTTTCACCGTTTTGGACACGGCCAGGTAGGAACACATGCCCAGGAAATAGGCAAAGATCATGTTCTCTACAAAGATGCTTTTGACAAATATATTGGCTATCTGTTCCATACGCTATACCCTCTTTGCGTTTTTGGCATTGTATACCCAGACGACCAGCCCCAGTATGATCAGGGCCATGGGAGGCAGGATAAAGAGTCCGTTGTTCTCGTATAAGCCACCGTTTGCTACATACCACTGCTTTGGGATTACCTGATAGCCCATTAATGTCCCGGATCCAAGGAGTTCCCGGACAATGGATACGGCAACGAGGATGATCCCGTAACCCAGTCCATTGGCCAGCCCATCCACCAATGAAGGAAATGGTTTGTTATAGAGTGCGAAAGCTTCTATCCGGCCCATGATGATACAGTTGGTAATGATCAATCCCACAAAAACGGAAAGCTGTTTGCTTATCTCCCATGCGAAGGCTTTAAGAATCTGGTCGACCAGGATGACCAATGCAGCCACCACCACCAGCTGTACTATGATCCGGATGCGGTCGGGAATGGTATTGCGCAGGAGGGAAAGGATCATAGAAGAGAATCCGGTAACCAGTGTCACTGAAAGGGCCATGACCATGGCCGGTTCCAGCTTTACAGTCACAGCCAGTGCTGAACAGATTCCCAGGGCCAGTACCGGTATGGGATTGTTCTTGAAAAGCGGGTCCAGGAATATGCGTTTATTCATAATGTCTCAAAAATGGCAAATAGGGTTCCAGGGATTCCCGTATCATATTCTCAACACCACGGCTGGTGAGCGTTCCGCCTGAAATACCGTCAACAGCATTGGGATTGTTTTGGGATCTCCCCTGCTTAAGCACCGATATCGATACAAACTCATCTCCGCTGTACAGGGATTTTCCCCTGAACGGATCGCGGAAGGCGGGGGTGGTAATCTCGGCTCCCAGTCCGGGCGTCTCGGACTTATGGTCAAAAACCGCTCCGTATATAGTTCTAAAGTCATCGTTCAGGGCCAGGTATCCCCACAAAGGGCCCCAGAGGCCTTTTCCATGCAGGGGGATGATGTATTTGCGGGTACCATTGTCCAGTGTGCAGATGAAAAGAGGTAATTGATCCGGTCCTGCCACAGTGTCGGTTATGTATTTTTCATAGGGTTGATCCTCAAGGTATACTGACCGTAGGATGGTTTGCTCTGTTTCTGCCATCATATTGGCTACCTGCCTGGGTTTGAGCAGTTGTGAGGCGAAAGCCAGCAAGGCGGCCACCAGGGTAACCATAAGGGCGGCATACACTATGGTGTAAATGTTCCCGTTTCTTTTCCCTTTATCCATGGCTTGCAATTCTCTTGATTCTTCGTTTAACATTGACCGAAACCACAACATGGTCGATCAGCGGAGAAAAAGTATTCATAAGCAGTATGGCGAGCATCATCCCTTCAGGGTATCCGGGATTGAAAAGCCGTATGGTCACAGTTAACGCTCCGGTCAAAAATCCGTAGATCCATTTCCCGGTCTCGGTTTGCGGACTGGTGACAGGATCGGTGGCCATAAAGACGCACCCAAAGGCAAAGCCTCCCATCACCAGGTGGTAATGCACGGGGATGTTCCCCGTGAAGGCTATTAGAACGGCTCCCGCCACACAGGAAATCATGATCTTCCAGCTGGCCACGCCGGTGTAAAGCAGGATGGCTGCCCCCAGCAGGATGCACACCAGGGAGGTTTCCCCTACAGAGCCGGGAATAAAGCCCAGGAACATATCCGTCCAGGAAGGCAGTTCCTGAAGCGGGGTCCCTTCGGCCAGGGCGGCCAGCGGTGTGGCCCCGCTGATGCCGTCTACCCAGACTTTGTCTCCTGTCATGTATGCGGGATAGGAGAAAAAAAGGAAAGCACGTGCAAGCAGGGCGGGATTCCAAATGTTCATTCCCGTTCCTCCGAAAATCTCTTTTCCAATGAGCACGGCAAAAGCTACGGCCAGAGCAAGCATCCACAACGGGATGGTCACCGGAACTATCAGGGGTATTAGCATTCCCGTGACCAGGTATCCTTCGTTTACCTCATGGCCCCTTATCTGTGCTATGGTGAATTCTATTCCCAGGCCGACCACATAAGATACGATCACCAGGGGCAGTACTTTAAGAAAACCATACCAGAACACGGGTAAAAAACCTGGCAGTTCTGCCTTTGGGACCATGGCCAGATAATGTTGCAGTCCCGTGTTGTACATCCCAAAAAGCAGGCATGGGACAAGGGCTATCACAACGACAATCATCACGCGCTTGAGGTCGTTGCAGTCGCGTATATGAGATCCTTTTCCTGTAACAGTTCCGGGAACCAGCAGAAACGTTTCAAAGGCATTGAAAGTGGAATGCAGGAAAGACAGCCGGCCGCCTTTGCTGAAGGCGGGCTTAATCTTTTCTATGATCTTTTCAACCCACTTCATTGCATTTCCTTTATCATCAGATCTATTCCCTTCTGAAGAATATCCTGGATCTCGATCTTGGACGGGCAGACAAATTCGCACAAAGCCAGGTCTTCAGGCAGCACTTCATAAATTCCCAACAGTTCCATCTTGTCTATGTCTTCTGCCAGGATGGCTTTAATCAGGTGTGAGACAAAGATATCCATGGGCAGGACTTTCTGGTAATCCCGTGTCAGGACAAAGGCCCTTACGCCACCATTTAAATTGGTATCCAGGTTAAAGCGGCCGGTTTTACCCAGAAGGGGAGCCAGATAAGATATGTAGGTCCGTGCGGCGCTGAATTTGTTCAGGCGCAACGGTCTGGCCCATCCCGCCAGTTCCCTTTTTCCGCCTTCCGGAAGGCACGTGACCTGCTGGTGGTGAAATCCCAGGAAGCCGTCCGGGCCTGCATTGTCACCGGTAAGCGGGTTGCCGCTGATAATACGTGCCTGTATGCCTTCTTTAAGCGGGAACGCAGTGAGTGCACTGACCTGGATTCCCGCGTGGCAACTGATGTATCCGGTCCTGGTCAGGGCCGAACCGGTAACGGCTACCATCCGGGTGGTATCGTAAGTTCCGTTAAGGAAGAGTTTACCAATGATTGACAGGCCCATCGGGGTGAGGGTCCAGACCACCTGATCCTTTCCCACTGGACAAACGTGGTGCAGTTGTACCCCGGGATTCCCGGCCGGATGCGGTCCTGAAAAAGTATGCATAATGCCCGGGAGCCGCCGGAAAACGCTGTGAGGCGATGTGGTATCGCGCAGCCCCAGGTGGACCTTGCCAGGACATAGGCGTTCAAGGACGCGGATGCCCATCAGGAGGGATTCAAAAGATTCGGCAAAGGTAAAATCGTAGTGAGGCGCGAGCGGGGCCGAGTCAAAACAGCTTATATATATGGCTTTTGGTGTTTCTCCGGGGTGGGCGGGAGTGCCGTACGGCCTTCGGGTAATGAGCGGCCAGCAGCCGCTTTGCAGCAAAAGTTCCCGGATCCTTTCTGGGGTAATCTGCTCCGGATCTGCCACCGGAAACAGCTCCTGCATTTGCTCCTCATCGGCAAGGATCTGAACACCGGTAATTTTTCTTTTTTCACCGCGGACGATTGCATGGATGGTGCCGCTTACCGGAGCGGTGAATAAAATTTCGGGATGTTCCTTGTCGCAGTATACGGGAGATCCGGCCTGGACAATGTCACCTTCCCGTACGAGGAGTTTTGGAATCGTATTTTTGAAATCGCCTGGTTTCAACGTGTACAGGGAAGAGGATGCCAAAGGAGCAGTCATCAGGTGAGCACTGCCTTTGAGGGGAATATCCAACCCCCGGCGAAACTTATAACAGGCGGACATATACTTTTATTAGCAAGTGCAAAGATAAAATATTCGTCGGCATTTTTATCTATATTTGCCCATATGAAGGAGAACTATTTGAAGGAGTTGAATGAGGCTCAGAGACAGGCGGTTGAAGATATAACAGGTCCATCGTTGATCATTGCAGGTGCCGGAAGCGGTAAAACAAAAGTACTAACATGCCGTATTGCCTATATGCTGGAACAGGGTATTCCCGCTTCTGCACTGCTTGCACTGACATTCACCAACAAGGCGGCCAAAGAGATGAAAGACCGGGTGTCTTATCTGGTGGGACCGGAAAAAGTCCGGTACCTGTGGATGGGTACTTTCCATTCGGTTTTTGCGCGTATTTTACGTACAGAAGCACATTTGCTGGATTTTCCGCGCAATTTTACCATTTATGACAAGTCCGACAGCAAATCGGCTATCAGAAGTTGTATCAAAGAGTTGAAACTTGATGAAAAGGCCTATCCTCCTGCAGAGGTGATGTCACGCATATCCAGGGCCAAAAACAACCTCAGGACAGCTTCCGCCTATGCGGCAGACGACCAGGCCATGCAGGCCGATGAAGCGGCCCGCAAACCCCGCATTGCTGATATTTTCGCATTGTATGCCAAAAAGTGCCGTCTGGCCGGCGCTATGGATTTTGATGACCTGTTGCTCTATACCAACATACTGTTTCAGCAGAACCCACAGATACTGGGCTTTTACCGGGACCGTTTCCGCTACATCCTGGTAGATGAATATCAGGACACCAACCTGGCACAGTACCTGATCATTAAAAGTCTGGCGCAAGAACACCGCAACATAGCCGTAGTGGGGGATGACGCCCAGAGCATTTATGCCTTCCGGGGGGCCAGGATAGAGAATATCCTGAATTTCACCAACGACTTTCCAGAGGCCAAAGAATACAGGCTGGAGCAGAATTACCGATCCACCCAGACCGTAGTCAATGCAGCCAACAGCCTGATCAAACACAATTCGCGCCGGATGCGCAAAGAATGCTTTGCCCGGTCCGAGCCCGGGGAAAAAATTGAATTACTGGGTGCCTATACCGATGCAGAAGAAGCCTTCCTGGTAGTCTCATCCATTTTGAATAAGGTGTACACGTCCCATACCGGTTACGGGGAATTCGCAATTCTATACCGCACCAATGCGCAGTCCAGGCTCCTTGAGGAAGCGCTCCGAAAAAGGAACATCCCTTATAAGGTCTACGGAGGATTTTCCTTTTACGAAAGGGCCGAGGTGAAAGACCTGATGGCATATATGCGACTGGTGGTCAATCCAAACGATGAAGAAGCTTTTCGCCGTGCCGTAGCAACGCCTTCCCGCGGCATCGGGGATGTTTCATTGCAGAAACTGGGAACAGCCGCCTTGTTTGCCGGCCTGTCCTCTTTTGGGTATATTCAACAGGGCGACCTGGAGGCAGCCGGGCTGAGGGGAAATATTTCCGGACGCCTGAAAGCCTTCGCAGAACTGATAGAAACAGTGCGCAACATGCAGGAAGAAGGAGCCAATGCCTACCAGGTGGCCATGGAAGTGGCCAGCCTGTCGGGGTACCTTCACATGTTAAAGGAGGACAAATCCATAGAGGGCATGTCCAAGCTGGATAACGTGGAAGAACTGCTCAACAGCATCCAGGTCTATTGCGGGGTCGCAGCAGAAGGCGTGGAACTGGAAACTGAAGTAACCGTACCGGATAACGGGGAAGCCGCACCTACCCTGGAAAGATACCTGAACAACGTGACTTTGCTCACCCAGATGGACGAACAGGAGAAACCCGATAACGAACGGGTAAGCCTGATGACCGTCCATTCGGCCAAAGGCCTTGAGTTTTCCCATATATATGTGGTGGGTATGGAAGAAAAATTGTTTCCTTCCCTGTTGTCGAGCAATACCCAGGCCGAGCTGGAAGAAGAACGGAGGTTGTTTTACGTGGCCATGACAAGGGCCAAGAAATCGCTCACCCTCTCCTTTTCCCGCACCCGCATGCACTGGGGAAGCATGGAGTCTAACCCGCCCAGCCGCTTTCTGCGCGAAATCGACCCCGATTTCCTTAACCAGCCGGTCCCTGATTTATATGGGGCCGGAGCCGAAGGACAGGATAGCATAAGTTCCTGGTCCCGCGTGGGAAAGTTCGGATCCGGTGTCGGAAAGTTTGGGTCCGGTGGCGGGCGTGCCGGCTCTGAAGGCGAAAATACCTGGGCCGGCCGGCGCAACTCATATGGAGGGGGTACTCCTGCAGACCGTCCCGGCGGACAAGGATTCAAGGCCGGAGGAGCTTCGGCCAGGGATAGCTTCAAGGTGCCCGGTGGCACTTCTGGTAAGGCAGGATTCAGCACACCCGGTGGTACCCCGGGCCCGGCAGATTTTCAGGCGGCGGATGCCTCATCCCTTACCGTCGGAATGGATATTGAACATGACCGTTTTGGCCGGGGCCGCATACTTACTCTGGAAGGCGAAATGCCCAACACCCGGGCTGTCATCGAGTTTGAATTCGGCGGGGCAAAAACCCTGCTCCTGAAATTCGCCCGGCTGCGCAAATTATAATGTCTGGGACCTTTCAGGTTGTTTGCTGATCCCACTAAGAACCGGAAGCCTTTATTTTAAGCCGGGGCTCCCGGTTCTTAGCGGGATCAGCGAGCAGAGGTTTCACCGTTTCTGCTAACTGCCTGCAGAATTGATAAAAGATGAGATGGTGTGAAGTACCTCTTCCGGCTGTTCCAGCAAGTGGGAATGCGATGCCCCATCAAAAATGCGCATCCGGGCACCGGGGATCAGGTTCCGGTACAAGGCCACGGTTTGGGGCCGGGCCTCGTCAAACTCGCCACAGGTCAATAAAACCGGAAGGGACAGGCGGGACAGATGCGGTGTCACATCTGCCTGCCGAAGCGTTCCTGTCATGGTGAACTCGCTCGGACCCCACATATGCTCATATACATCCACTCCCATGCCCTCCATAGATTGCAGAAGCTCTTCTGGCCAGGGATCCATCCGGCACAGATGACGCTTGTAGAATTCCATGACGGCATCCTGGTAGGCGGGATTTTTGTAGTCTTTTTTATCCTCGCATTCCAGGATGATCTGCCGTATTTCCGCCGGCAACTGGTCTATCCAGTAACGCTGGTCCCTTGCCCACAGCGGACTGCTCAGGTAGGGACCCGATAAAATGAGTGATTTGACCCCGGAGGGCTCTTTTCGCAACATGTATTCCACTGCCAGCATGCTGCCCCAGGACTGTCCCAGGATGTGGACCTGGTTCAAATACAGGGCTTTTCGCAGCAAGTCAAGTTCTTCCACGAAATGTTCCACTGTCCACAGCGCAAGATCCGAGGGCCTGTCTGAATGTCCGCAACCCAGCTGGTCATAGAACACGACCGGCCTTTCCTCTGCCAGGGCTTTTAAAGGATTCAGGTATTCATGCGGGGCCCCCGGGCCTCCGTGTACCGTCAGCAAAGGCACACCTTTCTTCCCGGCACCCACTAAGAGGTACCATATGTTGCCCCCGGGAACCTTCACGGTTCCTTCCTGTACAGTCGGGATGTGATTTACTTTTGCAGATTTTATTTCCATGAGCACAAATATTAAAGTACTATATATGCAAATATAAGATAGAATATACAACCAGGCAGTCGTTTAAGCTACATCGTAATCCCTGAATTTAGTTTATTGACCAGGTCTTTATCCTTTTTGGAGTCGGAATTAACAGGAAGGTGGTAAGTAGCCGAAACTCCGGCCATGCCTTTAACATACACATTAATAGCGCCATACGGGCTTTTATGATATTACGTCTACTTACCACCTCCCCTCAAAATCACGGAAAAACTGCAAAAACCGGGGAAGGTGGTAAGTAGTCAAAATGGCGTTCATTCCTATAAAGCACACAATAATAGCGGATTAGTGGTTTTTGCAACAAAACCGTCACTTACCACCTCCCACAAAGCAACCAGGGAAATAATTGGTGCTGCGAAGCAGCCTTTTATAAGCGCCAAACGCGTTTGGCGCACCGCCTTGAAGATCAGCCTTGAAAACCACTGGGCAATTGCTTGAACAGCAATACTAATAATCAGCAAGGCCGCTTCCACCACAAGGCCGGGAAGCCTCGGCAAAAAGAAACAAGCTTCCCGGCCTTGTGGTGGAAGCGACCGTTTGTTGTACTAAGGAAGAGCTGAAGCCTCGGCTTTCAAGAAATGCTTCTCTACGACCTTATGGTGCCAGTGACCTAAAAAATTGGTGCATAAGGATTTGTATTAATACAAAGAACCCGGATTGTTGCAAAATAATGACAAAAACCAAAAATAAAAAAAGCCAACCAGCTTCTTATCAACTGATTGGCTTCCTTTGGAGCGGTCCGGACGGGACTCGAACCCGCGACCCCGTGCGTGACAGGCACGTATTCTAACCAGGCTGAACTACCGGACCCTGATTGTTTGGGAGGGCAAATGTAGGCAATGTTTTTGAAACTGCAAAAAAACTGAAATGCACGTTTCCGTATTTCTTTTCTTTCACAAAATGCTCTGATCCGGAAAAGGAAAATGCTGCAGGATGTTCTAAAACAAGCATTCCATTTTCTTCCAGGATACCGGCATTAAGTATCTTTTCCGGCAGGTTTTCCAGGCCTGACAGGTCGTAAGGGGGGTCGGCAAATACCAGGCTGTATTTACGGGTGCAGATTTTCAGGAAATCAAACACATTGTTGCGGACTACCTGTATGCTGGAAGCAAGACCCAGTGCTGCCACTGTTTCTTTGATGAAGGCGGCATGCTGTGAATTCATTTCGACACAGGTTACTGAAAGGCAACCCCTGGAAGCGAATTCCAGTGATATTCCTCCGCTACCGGCAAACAGGTCCAGTACGGTTGTGGTGTTGAAATCCAGAGAATGCTCCAGCACATTGAAAAGGCCTTCTTTGGCAAAATCGGTAGTAGGTCGTGCTTTGAAGGATTTAGGCGGCAGGATGTTGCGCCCCTTCAGACTTCCACTGATGATGCGCATACCGGGAAAAAATGAGGTCCGTACTGAAGGTTCAGGGTTTCTGACGGGAAGAGGCCTGTCGGGGAGGTAGCAACCGTCACCGAAGGGAAATAGTTGCACAACTGCTTGGTATGTGTTGGTTTGAAAGGACCGCTTATATACAAGTTCAGGCTTCCTGGATTGAGCTGCCATTGTTTAAGGGCAAACAATAGAAAATACAGGGCTGTGCTGAAACGGTCAATTGCATAGGAATTGCATAGCAGGAGACGCTCCCCCTGCATCAATACAAGGTCAACGTGGGAATGGGTATAGTGCATCAAAGCCCTTGAGTATTCTTTCTGCCCGATAATGAAATGGAGCAGGGGCATGACCGAGGCATAAAACCTGGCCTTATGCTGGTATTTAAACACCATGGCGTTGACCGGGGCAGGGAGGGCGTAAATGCAGGTGGCTTCCTGCGACACCAGCCCCGAATAGTTGACTTCGTCCAGGTAGGCAACTTCAAATAGCTGACGGAGTACTTCAATAGCCTGTTCGGCTTCAAAGATGGAAGAGGGAATGAGAGTATGTTTATGGGTGTCAATCATGACATCGCAATGATTGAAACGCTTCTGGAGAATATCTTCCTGCCTGAACACGTTTCCCACTTCTTTTGCCCACTCGTTATAATCGTTGCCAGGGAAGGAATACGTGTGATTTTGCCATAAAAGGCATTCTTGTGAATGGGTGTCCTGGATAACAAAAGAAAGTCCATTCACACCAATATGAATGGACAATCTGTGATGTGTCTGCTGTATTTTGCTATTAGCAGACATATTGTTATTCCCAGTTACCAGCGTTGTTGTTTGGTTGGTCTATGCTGCCCACCTTTACACCGGGATAACGGTTGGAAATTTTGCGCTCTTCATTCAGGTTGACTATCAGCTGGCGGTTCATGCCTTTCAGAAGAACATCATAAGGTGTACATGCCTCAAAGAGAGGGACATCCACGCCGGAAACTTTCTTTACAACAGCCCTGATTTCAAATTCTTCTCCTACCAGCGGAACCCAGCGAAGCGAGTCAATGTTGAAACCCGGGTATTTTAGCAGGGTGTCCTTCACAGCCAATTCCATACTGTCACGAAATACACGTCCCTGTGCTACAGCTACAGAGTCGTCAAATGAACCAATCTGACGGACAATCTTTATATAACCGTTTTTGTAAAAATTTTCCAGAGTATCAAAGCTGCCTGCGTACTTTCCGAATTCTGTCTTATAAGTAGTCTGCAATGTACGAATGTCTGTCAACCGCTCAATGGCCAATAATTGTCTAAAATTACGTTCTTTTTCGAACTTTATGGGAGCGGTCAGGCTCCTGATGATGGCATAGCCCAAAGCAATGATAATCAAGGGCAGAATAACGATGGTTAATATTTTTTTCATTATTGAATTATTAAATAATCTATCAGAGGTCCTGCAAAATTAGGAAAAAAAATAACCTCTGCAATAAATCAATTATATTTGCAGTAATATCTTTTTATGAAAGCCCTGTTTCCAAAAAACCTGATTACCTGCTGGGATCAAGCCATCACCCGATCTGCCGGGATCGTGCTGGCTACGCATGTCAATCCGGATGGCGATGCTGTCGGAGCCATGACAGGATTAGGATTGTTCCTCAGGCAACAAGGTTACCGGGTAACCTGTATCTGCCCGAGTCCTTATCCCGGTTTTTTAGAATTTTTGGATAACGGGAAGAATGTTTTGGTGTTTTCACACCAGAAAGAGGAGGTTCTAAGGGCTGTGGATGAGGCAAATATGCTGGTGGCTGTGGACGTGAGCGGATTGTTACGCATGGAAGAACTAGGCGATGTATTATCGGAAAGCCGGGCTTTCAAGGTTCTGATGGACCATCATATAGACCCTGTAATGGAGGATTTTGACCTGGTTTTTTCAACGCCCCAGGTCAGCTCTTCCTGTGAGTTGATATTCAGGTTGCTTTCTGCCTGGAAACCAAAAGCGGTCTTTTCAAAAGAGCAGGCTACTGCTTTCCTCACAGGCATAATCACTGACACCAATCAGTTTGCCAACAGTGTATATGCGGAAACTTTCAATGCAGCTTCGCTCCTGCACCGATGGGGCGCAGATTCAGAAACCATATTCAGCCAGGTATACCAGAATTTCACCCTGAACCGGATGCACCTGATGGGGTATGCCCTCCGGAACATCAGGGTTCTTCCCGAGTATGGCGCAGCATATATTGTACTTACCAGGGATGTTCTGGAAGCATTCGATTACCGCAACGGGGATACCGAAAGTTTTGTCAATTTCCCGCTAGCCATCAAGGGCATCCACATCTCGGCCTTATTCCTCCAGAAAGAGGATCACATAAAAGTATCACTCAGGTCAAAAGGAGCGATAGCCGTTAACGGGATAGCAAGACAATTCTTCAACGGAGGAGGCCATTACAACGCTTCGGCAGGTAAAATGGAAGATGCTCCTGAGAAGATCGAAGAACTGCTAAAAGAAGCCCTGGGCACAATAATTGCATAACTGCAGATCAAGAATGAGAACGTATTTGGTATTGCTGGCCGGATTGCTCCTTGCGGTTGCTTCCTGTACAAAGGAAGACCGCAAATTGATGCTCATAAAGCAGGAAGAGGAAATTGACCAGTTTGTCAAGACCCTTTCCAAAGCAACCATTTATTACCAGAAAGGGGTGGTAAGGGCCGTTCTGGAACCCGGAAAACCTGGTACCCCTGCCGATACGTTGGCAACGGGGGATACCATTTATTTTTACTATGCGGGACATGTTTTTTCCAGGGGAAAGGGCGAGTTGTTTCATACCAACTCGGACAGCGTAGCGGCGGTTTATAACAGGACACTGTCTGCAGACCAGGCAATGATACGGTCCGGAGTAACAGGCGAGGGGAAATTTCTGAAAGGGCTGGATTATGGATTTACAGGTATGTCTGCAGGCGAACATGCCTATTTGATTTTCAATGCCGATTACGGATACGGCAACACAACAGTAGGCCAGGTACCCCTGATGTCGCCTTTGCTGTTTGAGATCTGGGTTGAACGGATTGTAAAAAAACAGATATCTTTGCAGGAATGAAAAAAATGATTTACCTGACAGTCGCAGTTCTGGCAATCATGCCGGTTTTACTGTCATCCTGTGCCCGGGAACAAACAGAATCGACCCGCGAGGCACATGAAAAAATGCTGGCCGCCCATGTCAGGGTCATCCATCACGATACGTTGCAAAAAACAGAATCTGGTCTTTACTACACGGTCGTGCGCAAAGGTTCCGGTGCCCCGACTACGGACTCATCTATTGTTTTTGTAAGGGAAACCATTCTTGATCTCAAATATAACATCCAGGCCAGTACAGAGGAATCTGTCGCAAGGCAGTTGGGGGCATATAGCCAGGCCAATGCATACATTCCCCTGCTATGGTACATGGGGAGGTATTCAATCATGATGGGGCTGGAAGAAATGCTGCTCGACATGAAGGAAGGAGAAATGAGGCGGATATGGCTTCCGTATTGGTTATCGGCTTATCAGGAAGGGGGAAGTTCAGAAAACACCACTGCTATGGTTTATGATCTGGAATTGGTCAGGGTGGTCAGCGATATAGACAAGTACGAGATAGACACCCTGGAGTCTTTCCGGAACAGGCACTATCCCGGAGTGGATTCCCTGGAAAGGGGATTTTACAAAATGACCCTGGTGCCGGGGACGGGAGACTCGGTAAAAACCGAAACTACTGCAAAAGCCTGGTATATTGGTAAATTTCTGAATGGTCATGTATTTGACACCAACGTGGCCGACACAGCTCAAAAATACAGGATTTACAACTCTGCTAAAGAATATACACTCCTTCAGGTATCAATTCCATCCAAGGACGAGGAGGAAGACACCAGCGAGGAAGAGGGATCTGTGGTCAAGGGATTCAGCAAATGCATGCAGGATATGAAATACGGAGAAGTTGCCGTATGTTTTTTCCATTCAGACTACGGGTATAAGCTCGAAGGCAAACAGTCCTCAGCTTCAGGCACTTACCTGGGCGGCGGCATCCCCTCCTATATGCCTTTGTTTTTTTGGATTTATGTGCCATTAAGCAATTAGCTGCATTATAAAAAAAATGGTACAGGTGCATGCAACGTTTTTGTATGCACCTGCATCTAATATGTGGTTTTAGGTTTATAGGTTTCAACGGTAGAGGTTGGTCCGGTTCTCGGACCATCCTCTTGTTGTTTTTTACCAGGAGTATTCTTTAGGACTTTTCAGTCCTGGCAACCCAAAATAGCTGGCATTCGTTTTACCTTTTATCCACACTTTCTTTAACAAGTTTCCTGGATTATCCACCACATTGAGGGCATCACGGATGGTTCCGAGAGGCAGTTCTACAGGATACGACAAGGGCTTCTCTATATAGGATTCACTGTCGGCAAGGGCCAGGTTTGTAGCGCTTTCATTTCCCCCGAAGAAGAATACCCCGCCGGAAGAATAACAACCGACAATATACCCGCACACCCAGATATCGTTCAGGCCACCTTCCAGGGTGCGGGCCTCGGCAATGGTATACGCCGTTTCTTTGGTAAGGCCGCGTACTGTGCCCTCAGTATTGTTCCAGGTAGATGATACCCACGTGCGAACAGTATCTACAGACAACGTAAAAACAGGTTCCACATTATCCTGCGTACCGCCCGATTCTTCCACCAGGAAATTATACATATACCTGGCCTGGATCTGTCTTTCAATCGGTTCCAGAGACGAACCGTCAGCCGTCAACGTCAGATTTATCTGTCCCGGGAAAAAATACCCCCATCTGCTTTCCGTGGTACTGTCATAGTTCAGGGACCCGCCGGTTCCCAAAATGTTCATGCTGTAAGTGGTGTATTTCTGAGAAAATGCTTCTGAAAACACCACGCGTACCCCCGCGTTTTCCTGTTTGCAGACCAGGAGAACCTCACAGGATTCACCTCCTACGACTTCTGCTGTCTGGCTGCCATAAAAATAGGGTTTATCATAAGCGGGTGCTGTAAATGGCTCATTGAAAACCTCTATGGTATAATTCCCCGGCGTCAGTGACAGGGGAGATCCCGTAATTTTTCCCACCGTAGAATTATACAGGGTATCCCCGCCTTGCTTAATCAGCAGAAATACATAATTGTCCAGACCAGTACTCCTGGTCCTGACACCAAAAGGTGTTTCTACAGCCACATCCACAACAAGGAATCCGTCCGGACCCGGAACGATATTAAGTCCGTTGCATGCCCACAACGCGGCAAAAAGAATGCATCCTGCCGCTTTCAAAATGTTTCTTCTCATAAGACTTTTATTATTTGTTCAACCGGGGTGAAATTAATAACACATAAAAGCAAAAAGAAGACAAAGGGTATAAAACTCAGAAAACATTCCTAAATTTGCAATTCGTTTTCAAGAGCTCAATGCATGTCATCTATTCATAAACACCCAATTCTTCCCATTCCGGAAGAGGATAAGATTCCTTTCATATTTGAAGGTCAAACAATTTTCGGTCAAAAGGGCTTTACCATAGCGGCCGCTTTGCATCAGGCCGGACTGTTGGTCCATAAACACAGTTTGGACCACAGGAACAGAAGCCTTTCCTGCGGGATAGGGAAATGCGGAGCCTGTGAGATGCTGGTTGACGGGAAGGTGCGCAGGATCTGCATCACCAGGGTAGACGGAGTGAAAGAAGTGCAGCGCATTCCCGACGGATTCCTGGCAGAAGGCGGATCCATTCCAGGTTCACGTTCTGTAAAGGTCTACAAAACCTTAGTGGCCATCATAGGAGCAGGACCGGCAGGCCTTGCGGTACGGGAAGAACTGGATAAGAAGGGAATTTCCAGCCTGGTAATTGACAATAATACCCGGATAGGAGGACAATTCAACATGCAGACCCATCAGTTTTTCTTTTTTGAAAAAGAAAAACGGTTCGGAGGCATGCGCGGATTTGAGATTGCAGCCAGCCTTGCAGGTGAAAACCATGATGGCATTCTGCTTAACAGCACTGTATGGGATATATTTGAAAACAGAAGGCTGGCAGTCAAGAACATTGAGACACAAGAAATTTTCTATGTAGATGCCGAGTACCTGGTTATAGGATCCGGGGCCGTTCCATTTATGCCGGCTTTTGGCAACGATGATGTGCCGGGAGTATATACTGCGGCCGTTTTCCAGAGGATGATGAACAGCGAGCTTACCCTTCTGGGCAAGAACATCCTTACCGTCGGGGCCGGGAATATCGGATACCTGACATCGTACCAGGCCATGCAGGCCGGGGCAAAAGTCAGGGCTATCATAGAAGCCATGCCCCGGGAAGGGGGATTCCCCGTACAGGCCAACCGCGTACGGCGACTGGGAATTCCCATTATAACATCCCATATGCTCCTGGAAGCCATCCCCAACAGGGACAATACCGGCATAACCGGTGCAGTGATCGCGCAATGCCGGGATTTCAAGGTCATTCCCGGAACCGAGAAAAAACTGGAAGGAATCGACACCATCAATATATGCACAGGCCTGATACCTGATGACCAGCTCTTGCTTAAAGGCCGCCAGGCATTCGGCCTGAGGTGTCATGGTGTGGGAGATGCCATTCGTATTGGCGAGGGCACCTCAGCGGTGCTCCGGGGAAAACAATGTGCCCATGAGATCATGCAGCAGATGGGATTACGCATTTCTTATGATGATTACCTGGCTGTTTCCAAAGAATATATAGACTCGCAGCAACACCCGGTACGAATTCTGGAAAAACCCCGGATCCCTTCGCCGGAACGCATGAAGGCTAAACCTTTTGTTTTGTTTGACTGCCTGTACGGCTTTGCCTGCAATCCCTGCACTTTTGCATGTAAATACGGGGCCATAACAAAAGATTCCACATCTGCAGTTCCGATGGTGGATTATGACAAATGCATTGGCTGTATGGCCTGTGTAAGCCAATGCCCCGGACTGGCCATTTTTGGTTTTGACCTGGAGCGCAACACGCTGTTCCTCCCGGTTGAATATGAGGTAACACCGGGTGCTGCTGTTTACCTGGTAGACAACCAGGGAAAGAAAAGAGCAGAAGGCACCCTGGAAAAAATTATGTTCCGTCCCAACAAGACCAATGTTGCCCGTGTGAAAGTACACGAATCCATCCCTTCTGATTTGCTGGAAATCAGCGGATTCATAGTGAAAGAAGACTATCCGGAGCTTCTGTCTATGCAGCCCGTAGAAGAAAGAAAAGATATAAAAACTTACATATGTCACTGTGAGGACGTTGCCCTGGAAGACCTGCTCAAATTCATTGGGGACCGGGATACGATAACAGCAGATGAGCTCAAGCACATTTCCCGTATGGGAATGGGTGCATGCCGCGGATCGCGCTGCATGCCAAGGGCTGTGCAGACCCTGAGAAACCACGGGATACAGGTCATTTCGGATCTGACACCCAGGGGGCCCATGGCCAACCTGGTGCAAATGGGAGAGCTGTACCCTTCCGGCCTGCAACAGGAGATCATCCTGCCCAAGGGTGCTAACAATGGAAATGAATTTGAAGAAGCCGGCGTTCTCATAGCCGGAGGAGGCATTGCCGGAAGTGCCCTGTACCGGTACCTGGCAGAGGAGGGCTTCCATCCGGTTCTGGTAAATCATGACCGCGGGAGTTCCTGGAGGAATATTGCCGGGGGACGTCCGGCGTTCAGCCTCCCGGCCCTGGCCGACATCTCGGCACACAACCTGGAAATATTCAAGGAACTGGAAAGAATTGGCAATATTGATTTTCATATTTCCAGGTATGTCAACTTCGTCCACGACCAGGCAACGTATCGTTCTCTGGAGGCTTCCAAGGCCTGGTCAGATGCGTATATGGTAGAGGCTAAGGATTTTCGAAAAGAAATATCTTCTGCTTTCAATGCCGGTCAGGGAACATACTCCCATGCGCTTATCACAAACAATTGCTGGCAGGCCAGCCCCGGAAAGACCCTGGACCTGATCAGGCACCTGGGTACAGAGGCAGGCGGGCGCATATTAGAACAAACCCGGGTCATTGACGTGGAAAAACAGGGAGACACCTATACCGTGATTCTGCTGGACCACAGGAACAGATACCGTGTTTTCAGAACCAGATTGTTCATCAACGCACTGGGTCAGAACGGTGAAGAATTTGCCAGAAAGCTGGGCTATATCACGGGCATATACCCGGTCAGACACCAGGCATTCATTACCAAGCGGCTGCCTCTCCTGGGGAAGGACGGCAAGGCCCTGGACATGCTCATTGACCGGCGCAATTACAAAGGATTCTCAGCAGTTTACGGACAACAACTCGCAGACACAGGACAGATCATCGGATGTGCTTCGCCCGTAGCAGACATGCAGGAAGCGGGAAAGAACCTGAAAGTCAACACAGAGGATTTCCTCAATATTGTTTCCGAGGTGTTTATCCAGTGGTTGCCTTGTCTTGCCGATGCAGGATTCCAGGCCTTCTGGAGCGGATATTACACCGAGCCGAGGTACATTGTGGATCCGGACAGGGGCCTATTCCTGGGCATGCGCGGCCACGGATTCATGCTCTCGCAATACCTTGCAAAACTATATGTAGATGCACTGAAAGGAAGAAAAGTCCCGGATTATTTCAGGGATTTGACCCTGGACGGTCCGGGACTAAGCGAAATGGCATTCAAATAGGCTAAACGACTCAATTACCGCAACATTCAAGCTGCCGGCTCAGGTATGTGCGCATATTATTGTATAGTGCACGGACCGCAGCATCTGTACGCAATACGTAATTATCAGCATATACTTTTCTAATATTGCCCCCGCCATCTACGAAGAAAAAGGCAGGAACAAAATTATTGATCTCCCCGGTCAGCAGGGCATCTCCGTATAAGAGCCTTGTAAATGCGTTCACCTTAACCTGGGCAGGGGGATTGAATACCGGCCTGTTTTCCCACCATATCTTAGCTCCGGTAGTTTCATCCACATCGTTCAGGCCGTTGTTTGCCAGGTAATCAAAATATTCCTGCTCCCGACCCTCCATTTCCATGGCAACACCATAGATTTTAAAGCCGTAATCCTTGAATTCCTGATACAGCCTCATTACCTCGGGCATAAAATTATTACAGTCCGGACACCACGATGCCCATATAAAGAGTAGTGTTATCCGGGCCCTGGTATAAACATAACTGAAGGGCAGTTCCGACCCGGGAACACCTGGAATAGGCAACGAAAAATTCCTTGTGGGTGCGAGAAAGTCATGCAATCCCTTCTGGAAGATGGTCAGGGTAGTAGAAACGGACCCGCCGCCCGATGCGGTTACAGTCCCTGTACGACTCTCGGGACGGTCAACATCGGATATGCTTATCAACAGGGTGTCTTTATCTTTTATGGCAGTTAACCAGTCTTTAGCACCGGCAGAAACCGTGACTTTCCAGTCGGGAACATTGGTGAAAACCAGTTTTTTAATAGGGTCAACGTCAAAGGGATCAACATAAATTGAGGGATCCGGATCCCCGAAAAAATCAAGATAATAAGTATCGGCCAGCGTATTGGTCTGTTCTACCGTGAGTGTTTTTTCAATACCCGAGGTGGACTTAATAACATATATGGCAATTCTGGGGTCTTCATCAGGTAAGGGTGTTACATTCAGGGTGACCTTAGTTTCTCCGGCGGTGCCTTTGTCCGGGTACACGTTACACCAGTCTTCGTTTCCCACCTGTTCCATATACCAGTTTTCAGTGCTCTTTACAGTAAAAGTCCTTTCAGCAGACACCGGGGGAATGTTAAATTTGACAGGAATCACTACCAGGGTTGCAGCTTGATCATAAGGATTGCAGGAAGAAAGAAGAACAAGCCCCAAAACGGTTGTGAACAGTATCCTTTGTAAATAATGTCTTTTCATTGTTTTGTCACATATTTATGTGCGTAAAGTAAAACATTTTCCATGACAAAGCAAAACACGCTCCAAATGCTTACATTTGCAGACTCAAGGAACATTTTATGCCTGTAGTTACGGTTACAAGCGATTGGAATAAACGCGATTTTTATGCGGGGGCCCTGGAGGGAGGACTACTGGGCATTGCCCCTGTCTGTGAAATCACCCATCAGATCCATTCCTTTGACGTACGCATGGGGGTGTTTGTCTTGAGACAGGCCTTTACGAGGTATCCGGCGGGAAGCATCCATATTCTGGCGGTACAGTCGCAGGCAACGGACCAGTTGCCCATGTCGGTTGCTTATTATCAAGAACATTATTTTATTACGGTCAATGACGGCCGTTTTTCCTTACTATTTGACCATGAACCGCAATGGATACGGGCTGTTTTTGCTGCTCAGGGAACTTTTTCGGAGCTCGATGCCTACATCAAAGCTGTTAAGGCCATTGTGGAAGACAAGCTCGGGGAAATGACACTGCCTGCAGACATGAAGACCGAGGTAAGACCTTCTGCTGTAGCTGAAAAAGACTACATCATGGGACAGGTGATATATATTGATTCTTATGGCAATGCCATTACCAATGTCTCTCGTTCGCTTTTCGACAAGGTCGGGGCAGGAAGGGATTTTCGCATTTTTTTACAAGGTCCGTATACCCGTATTGAAAAAATTTCGGACTCTTATGGAGGAGTGCGTCCGGGACAACTGCTGGCCCTTTTCAATAGCGCCGGTCTGCTGGAACTAGCCGTTTTTATGGGCAGCCTGGCAACCCTGGAAAACATAGGATTATACGATGATATTCAGATACAATTCAACAAACATGGATAAAAAGCAGATATTGGACAGCTTTGGGAAGCTTTTGGATATTATGGACCGGCTGAGGGTGGAATGTCCCTGGGACAGGGAGCAGACTCTGGAAAGCCTCCGTACCCTGACCATTGAAGAAACGTATGAATTGAGCGAGGCCATCTTGAAAGGGGACATGGAGGATTTATCCAAAGAACTGGGGGATATCCTTCTGCATATAGTTTTTTACGCAAAAATCGGGCTGGAGAAAGGAGCATTTGATATGGGCGTTGTCATTGACAACCTTTGTGACAAGCTCATATTCCGTCATCCGCACGTTTTTGGCAACGTAAAGGCCGACAACGCCGGGAAGGTGATCCAAAACTGGGAGCACCTTAAAACAAAAGAGAAAAACGGGAACAAATCAGTCTTGTCCGGAGTTCCTGAGGGCCTTCCCGCCCTGATCAAATCCTTCAGGATCCAGGATAAGGCCCGTGCCATGGGTTTTGACTGGGAGAAACGGGAACAGGTGTGGGATAAAGTAGCCGAAGAAGCGAACGAGTTCCGTGCGGAGTGGGAAAAAGGAGACAAGGACAGGATGGAAGCCGAGTTCGGGGATATGCTCTTTGCCCTGGTCAACGCAGCCAGGCTCTATGGCATCAACCCCGAAAACGCCCTGGAAAGGACCAACCGGACTTTTATATCCCGTTTCAATTATCTTGAAGAAAAAACGATCAAACAGGGACACTCCCTGGCAGATATGACATTACAGCAAATGGACCAGATCTGGGAAGAAGCCAAACATAAACCGGGCATATAAACAATGGAACACTGGCTGAGTCGCTCTGAGCTGCTTGTAGGAACAAAAGGACTGGAAAAATTAAGTAATAGTACTGTTCTGGTAGCCGGCCTGGGCGGGGTGGGATCCTATGCAGCAGAGATGCTTGCCCGGTCAGGTGTAGGACATCTTATCCTGATTGATAATGATGTGGTTGCATCTACCAATCGCAACCGCCAGCTCCCGGCCCTGACCGGGACCGAAGGCGTGCTCAAGACACGGGTCATGGACGACAGGATCCGGCAGATCAACCCGGAAATTATTCTGGAAACGGTCAATGAATACCTGGACGAATCATCTGTGCCTGTTCTTTTAGATAAATATACACCCCATTATGTAGTGGATGCCATTGATACCCTTTCCCCTAAGATCGCCCTGATCTGTTACTGGCTTGGACGAAAAACCCCTCTTGTCAGTGCCATGGGCGCAGGAGCACGTTTTGACTCAACTGCTGTCAGGGTAGATGATATTTCCAGGAGTTACAATTGTCCCCTGGCTTTCATGCTTCGCAAAAGGCTTCGCAAATTGGGAGTCAACAAAGGATTCAAGGCCGTTTTTTCAACAGAACTGCCCCGGGAAGAGGCTATTGTGCCTTTTGAAGGGAAAAATAAGAAATCCATGACCGGAACCATTTCTTACCTTCCGGCCGTTTTTGGATGTCTCTGTGCCCAGACAGTTATTTGTGATATATTGGAAATTCGTACCTTTGAAAGGTTTATTACGGGAAAATCATGACTTTTAAAATAAAGGAAATCACCACCAGAAAAGAAATGAAGCGGTTTTCCCGCTTTCCATTGAAACTATACAAAAACCATCCCCAATACGTGCCCACCCTGGTCTCTGATGAAATAAAAAGCATCATGGATTCCCCCAGCATGAAGTATTGCAGCCGCAAAATCTGGATAGCCTGCGATGACAAAAACCGGATAGCCGGACGTATAGTTGGGATAATAAATCCAAGGGCCAATGAAATTTACGGCTATAAGAGGGTCCGCTTTGGGTGGTTTGATGTAATAGAGGATTTTGAAGTTGCACAGGCACTCATACGGACGGTAGCAGAATGGGGGGCCTCTCTTGGAATGACCGAGATTCATGGTCCGCTGGGCTTCAACACATGGAACAAACAGGGATTGGTGATAGAAGGTTTTGAAAACCTCCCGCAGTTCAATTGCCTTTACAACTACCCTTATTACCCCGTTTTCCTGGAACGCCTGGGCTTTTCAAAAGAAGTGGACTGGATCCAGTACATCATGACGGCCACACAGCCTGTTCCCGATAAGATAGAGCGAATTAACGAGGCGATCCTGAAACGCTATAATCTTCACGTTCTTAAATGGAAAAAACCTGGCGACTTCAAACCCTACCTTGACGATTTCTTTGATATGTACAACAAGAGTTTCATGACGGTACAAAATTTCATTCCCCTCACAAAGGAGGAAATTAATGAAAGTACCCGTTTTTACATGAAACTAATTAATCCGGATCTTTCTTTTTTTATTATCGACGGCAACAACAAAGTAGTAGCTTTTTCCATATCTTTTCCCAGCTTATCCAGGGCGCTGCAAAAAGCCAGGGGGTACCTTTTTCCCTTTGGATGGTTCCATATCCTGAAGGCCTTAATCTTTTACAAGGACATTGATCTGATGATGAATGGCGCCCATCCCGACTGGAAGGGAAAAGGATTGAGTTCAATATATCATTACCATACGAATAAAACCGCCATCAGAAAAAAACTGCGGTGGGCCGTTACCAATCCCCAGCTGGAAACCAATCATGCCATTGATGTATGGAAGGAATATAATACCAGGCTGCACACACGCAGGCGTTGTTATATCAGGAACATAAATTTTTAAAAAGTATATAAATGACAATTCACGAAATAGTATCGTTGGTGCAGGGAAAGATACTCTGTGGTAATGTGGGGGAAGAAGACTTCGTAGAATATTGCTTTGCTTCTGATCTTATGAGCGATGTGCTGACTGTACGCAGGAGCGATTTTATGCTCATTACCGGCTTATCCAATGTGCAAAGCATCCGCACGGCAGAAATGAGTGATCTTAAGTACGTGATGCTGGTGCGGGGTAAAACACCGCCACAGCCTATGATAGAACTGGCCGAAGAAAATGGGATTGTGCTTATCGTATGCCCATATTCCATGTTCAAAGCATCAGGGATTCTGTTCCAGGCCGGATTGAAGGGTGTTTTTTGATGGATTTGTCGTTTCACATACAGGGAGGTGATTTTACCTCGGCAGGAACCGCTTCCTCACAGGTCCGGCGCACCCTTAAAGAACTGGGAGTGGATGCATCGGTGATCAAACGTGTGGTTGTTGCCTTATATGAAGCCGAGGTTAACATTGTGGCTCACGCCTACCAGGGAACGATCACAGCCATGATCAATCCCGAACGCGTTTTTCTTCAACTGGTGGATGAAGGTCCCGGCATAGCCGATATTGAAAAAGCCATGACCCCCGGATTTTCAACAGCATCGCAGGAGGTAAGGGAAATGGGATTTGGAGCCGGGATGGGTTTACCGAACATTTGCCGTAATGCAGATGTTTTCAATATTCACTCAGTCCCGGGAAAAGGTACAACGGTTGAGATTACTATTCAAATAAAATGAGTATGGATCAAAAAATGAAGCCCTTTCATCACGCATTAAGGATCCGCAAGGAGATCTGCATAGGATGTTCACGCTGCATTCGCGTATGTCCGACAGAGGCGTTGCGGGTGAAAGACGGTAAAGCTACACTCCATCCCGAATGGTGCATCGATTGCGGGGAATGTTTCAATGTGTGTCCTGTCAGGGCTGTAGTGGTGGAAGATGATGACATAGCGCAAATTTTCAACTACAAGCACAGGATCCTTCTTGTTCCTTCCATTTTCTTCGCTCAGTTTGAAGAAAAGCTTACCCTGGACGCCATCAAGGGCATCCTTTACGATGTGGGTTTCACTGAGCTTTGCACCGTAGAACAGGGCGCCGACTTGCTGGTAGACGAAATCAACCGGTATATTGAAGAGTCAGAAGATGAAAAGCCGGTGATTTCCTCTTATTGTCCGGCGGTAGTACGGCTCATACAGGTACGTTTTCCGTCTTTTGCACACCGCATCATGCGTCTGATCCCTCCCCTGGAAATAACTGCCCAGTATTACAGGAGCGAGTACCAGAAGAACGGGGTTCCCCTTGACGAGGTTGGAATTTTCTATGTAACTCCCTGTGCGGCTAAGATTGCAGCCATTAAGGCTCCGGTTGGGGGGTATACCTCTCCCATAAACGGGGTAATCAACATGTCTGAACTTTACAACAAGGTTTTCCTGGCCTATAAGCAAAAAGGAACAGGTGAACACGAGCATTGCACCCTTACCCATTCCTCGCTATCCTCTATCGGGATCCGCTGGTCTACAACCGGCGGGGAAGCCGGCAATATCAGGGGAAGGGCTCTGGCCATAGACAGCATGCCCAATGTGATCGATTTTCTGGAACGGCTGGAAAATGAAGAAATAAAAGGGGTGGATTTTCTGGAATTAAGGGCTTGCGACATGTCCTGTTGTGGCGGGATCCTTGTTCAGGATAATCGTTTCCTGATAAGGGAACGCATAGAGAAGACGGCAGAGGAACTTCCCTTGAAACACATGCTGGACCAGGAGTTTAAAAATGTATGTTCCGGCCACATACCCATGGACCCGGTAGAGCCCAGGGCGATGATAAAATACCATTCAGACCTGGCCATTGCCCTGCAGCGCATGGAAGAGTCACGCAGGTTGCGGCGGATGCTCCCGGGCATTGATTGCGGCGCATGCGGTGCGCCTTCCTGCGAAGCCCTTGCAGACGATATAGTATGCGACCGTGCGACCCTGGACCATTGCGTGATCCTGCATGCACATCAGACAGGTCCTGATATGCTTGAAAAAATATGGGGAAAGACACATTTTAACAAAAAAAATCAAGATAAGATATGACAGTCAAAGAAATGGCAGAAGCCTTGAATTTACGTGTTTTCGCAGGAGAAGAAGGCTTGGAAAAACAAGTCGCGGGCGGATACACCTCCGATTTGCTGAGCGATGTAATGGGATATGCCGATGCGGGCATGGTGTGGATCACCCTGCAGACCCACAAAAACATAATGGCTATTGCTTCACTCAAGGAACTATCTGCTGTGATACTGGTCAAAGGTTTTGAGCCCGATGACGACACGCTGGCCCTTGCCAGGCAGGAACAGATCACTTTGCTGGGGACATCGGGACAGGCGTTTGAAACTTCGGGCCGTTTGTACCGGTTGCTTTACCCCTGATTATGATTAGCGCAAAAGCCGATCTGCATATTCATACTTTTTTATCTCCCTGCGGTGACATCGGGATGACACCCTTGAACATTGTCAGGCAGGCAAAAGCCAAAGGCTTGCAGCTTATTGCCGTGACCGATCACAACTCAACGCTTCAGGGACCCGTTGTACGCCGGGTGGGAGAGCGGGAAGGGCTCGCTGTCATTTACGGGGCCGAGATCACCACACGGGAGGAAGTGCATTGCCTGGCTTATGTGGAAACCGAAGAGCAACGGCTGGTTTTGCAGCATTACCTGGAACAGCACCTGCCGCCAGTTCCCAACAATCCCGACATCTTCGGGTACCAGTTGTGGGTTGATGAGAATGAGCAGGTTCTGGGAGAAGCTCCCTTTTTATTGATATCTGGTATTGACCAGGGTATTGACCAGGTCGCCGGTTTTGTTCATTCCATAGGAGGCCTTTTTGTTCCTGCCCATATAGAAAGACCGAGAAACTCCCTGATTAGCCAACTGGGATTTGTGCCACCAGGATTAACCGCCGATGCGCTGGAGCTTTCCCGTTTCACCAATCCTGTCGATTTTTGCAGTAAAAACACGTACTTGAAAAAATATACAATAATACAATCTTCCGATGCCCATTATCCAGGGGACATAGGATCGGCAAGCACATCCTTACTTATGGAAAAACCTGGCTTTGAGGGATTAAAAACAGCACTTACTACACCCCATGAATGATCTGGCATTGCATTTGCTCGACATAGTGCAAAACTCCCTGGGTGCCGGAGCTTCCTTCATTTCCATAGAGGTAAATGAAAATCCCGGGGAAAACCTTCTGACTATCAGTGTAAAAGACAACGGCCGAGGTATGAGCCCCGAACAACTGCAGAAGCTCAGTGATCCATTTTTCACTTCCCGCACAACCCGCAGGGTTGGCCTTGGTGTTCCCCTGCTAAGACATACCGCAGAACAAAGCGGAGGCAGCCTGGAGGTGACTTCGGAGCCGGAGAAAGGCACCCTCCTGACAGCACGGTTTCAATATGACCACCTGGACCGGCCCCCGCTTGGTGATGTGGCCAATGCGGCGGTATTAATGATCTCGGCAAATCCTGCAGTTGATTTTTCTTATAAATATTCGTACAACGGCAGATCTTACCAGGTAAGCACCCCGGAACTTAAGGAAGTTTTGGGTAATTTACCTCTTAATGATCTGTATGTTATGGAAATGATAGAGGAGATGATAAAGGAGAATCAAAGTGACCTGAAAGTTTGTCAAATTGAATAATTTGGGCTTACTTTGCCGATTCCTTTTTTAATATTGTATAAAATTGTTAATAGATTATGACAAAGATTAAATCATTGGACGAATTGCGGCTAAGAAAACAGCAACTCGAACAAAGTATGGAAATCAGGGAAAAAAGCGACCATCCCGAGAGCCTTGTACAAATTAAGGTTGCGATGGCTACATGCGGTATTGCCTCAGGTGCGAGGGCGGTTATGAATGCATTTGTGGAGAAGATCAAAAAAGAAAAAATTCCTGCAGTCGTTACACAAACCGGATGCATGGGCTATTGCTATGCCGAACCAACCGTCGAGGTAAAGAAACCGGGGATGGATCCAGTGGTCTTTTCCTATGTCGATGTTGCAAAAGCAGAAGAAATAGTTGACAAATATATACTCAATAACGAGTTGCTTGACGGTATCCTTCCGGCAAACTACCAGACCATTTAAAAATCCATTCAATAATTTAGATCATAATGTATAAAATGCAATTACTTGTTTGCGGCGGAACCGGATGCCGGGCCTCTGCAAGCGCAAAAATTGTAGAAAAACTGAATGAATCACTCGCATCTCACGGATTGACCTCAGACGCACAGGTGGTAACCACCGGTTGTTTTGGTTTCTGTGAAAAAGGCCCCATTGTGAAAGTGATTCCGGACAACACCTTCTACACGCAAGTTAAGCCCGAAGATGCAGAAGAAATCGTTGCCGAGCATATCCTCAAAGGCAGGAAAGTCAAACGTCTGCTTTATGAAAATCCCGAAACGGAGGAACACGTTACCGATTCAAAGCACATGGGATTTTATCAGAAACAAATGCGGATAGCCCTTAGAAACTGTGGCTTCATTGATCCCGAAAACATTGAAGAATACATTGCAAGGGACGGTTATTCCGCTTTAGCACAGGTTATTTCTGAACTCACCCCGCAACAGGCCATAGAAATGGTCAAACAGAGCGGATTGCGCGGACGGGGGGGAGCAGGTTTCCCCACGGGTATGAAGTGGGAGATTACCAGCAAGTTCACATCAGATCAGAAATATGTGGTATGTAATGCAGACGAGGGAGACCCCGGAGCATTCATGGACCGCTCCATCCTGGAAGGAGACCCCAACTCCATTATTGAAGCTATGGCCATCTGTGGTTATTGCATTGGAGCAAACAAAGGCCTTGTTTACATCCGGGCCGAATATCCCCTGGCAATCAAACGCCTTCAGGTAGCCATCAAACAGGCCCACGAATATGGTTTGCTGGGCGAGAATATATTGGGAACCAGCTTTTCATTTGATATGGAATTGCGTTATGGCGCAGGTGCTTTTGTTTGTGGGGAAGAAACTGCCCTTATAGCATCCATGGAAGGAAAACGCGGAGAACCAAGGGTCAAGCCGCCATTCCCTGCAGAAGACGGATACATGCATAAACCCACCAACGTTAATAACGTCGAGACTTTTGCCAATATTCCCGTAATTTTCCTAAAAGGACCGGAATGGTTTTCCAGCATCGGGACTGCAAAATCCAAAGGAACCAAAGTGTTCGCCCTGGCCGGGAAAATTAATAATGTAGGTCTTATTGAAGTCCCCATGGGAATCACCCTGCGTGAGATCATTTACGAGATTGGCGGCGGTATCAAGAACGGCAAAAAATTCAAAGCCGTTCAGACTGGAGGTCCTTCGGGCGGCTGTCTGACCGAAAAACACCTGGATACACCTATTGATTTTGACAGCCTGATAGCTGCGGGGTCCATGATGGGTTCAGGAGGGATGATTGTCATGGACGAAGATGACTGTATGGTTTCCATCGCGAAATTCTACCTGGAATTCATTGTCGAAGAATCCTGCGGTAAATGTACTCCGTGCCGCGTAGGCAACAAACGCATGCTCGAGATCTTGGAAAAAATCTGCCAGGGCAAAGGCAACATGGAAGATCTGGACCATCTGCGGAATTTCGCCAACGTGATCAAGGACACGGCATTATGCGGGCTTGGACAGACTTCTCCCAATCCTGTTCTTTCTACGCTGGAAAATTTCTATGACGAATACCTTGCACACGTCAAGGATAAAAAATGTTTTGCCAGGAAATGCAAAGCGCTGGCGCGCTACTCCATTATTCCCGAAGTATGTACAGGTTGTACCGTTTGTGCCAAAAACTGTCCCGTTGAGGCTATTACAGGCGAAAGGCGCCAACCGCACTTCATCAACCAGGATATATGTATCCACTGCGGGGTATGTTATACGAAGTGTAAGTTTAATGCAATCTTAGTTCAATAAGCGAGAATATGGAAACAGTAAAATTAACTATAGACAATAAACACTTAGAAGTTCCCAAAGGAACGACCATTCTCCAGGCGGCAAAACAGGCGGGTATCAATATTCCCTCGCTCTGTTATATGAACCTGCCCCACCTGGACCAGGAACACAAACCGGGAAGCTGCCGTGTCTGTGTTGTGGAAATCCCGGGGAGAAAGACCCTGGTACCGGCCTGTGTGACCAAATGTACAGACGGCATGGAAGTATTGTCCCATTCACTGCGTGCCATTAACGCCCGCAGGACCGTGGTGGAACTGCTGCTTTCAGACCACCCGAAAGATTGCCTCATATGTCCTTCTTCCGGGAATTGCGAATTGCAGAAACTATCCATAAATATGGGGATACGCGAGATCAATTCAGTGGAAAATGCAGCCATCTCCACCTACCGCAAGGATGCATCCCCCTCATTGATCCGCAACATGGACAAATGCGTTATGTGCCGTAGTTGTGAAACCGTTTGCAATGAAATACAGACAGTCGGAGCTCTCAGTGCAGTTAACCGCGGCTTTATGTCGGTAGTAGCCCCTGCCTTTGAACAGGATCTTGTCGATTCTCCCTGTACTTTCTGCGGTCAGTGCGTGGCCGTGTGCCCCACAGGTGCCCTTACTGCAGTTGACAATACATTCCACGTGATACGCGCTCTGTCCGATCCAACCAAAACAGTTCTCATTCAAACGGCCCCTGCCGTACGGGCAGCCCTTGGCGAAGAATTTGGATATCCACCGGGAACCCTTGTTACGGGAAAAATGGTGGCCGCTCTCAGAGCCCTTGGTTTTGACAGGGTATTTGACACAGACTTTGCTGCCGACCTGACCATCATGGAAGAAGGAACCGAATTGCTCAACAGGATCACTCGTTTTCTGAGCGGTGATAAGGACGTGCGCCTTCCCATACTTACCTCATGCTGCCCTGCCTGGGTGAATTTCTTTGAAACCAACTATACTGACATGCTGGATGTGCCTTCTACAGCACGTTCGCCGCAACAGATGTTCGGATCCATTGCAAAAACCTATTTGGCCGGAAAGATGGGCGTTAACAGAAAAGATATGGTTGTTGTGTCTGTTATGCCCTGCCTAGCCAAAAAGTACGAATGTCAGAGAGAGGAATTCAAGGTAGAAGGAAACCCCGATGTGGACTACTCCATTACAACCCGTGAACTTGCCCACCTGATAAAGATTGGAAACATAGATTTCAAATCGCTCAAAGATGAGGACTTTGACCGTCCCATGGGTGAATCTACCGGTGCCGGTGTGATTTTCGGCGTTACAGGCGGTGTTATCGAAGCTGCCACACGTACGGCTTATGAAATTTTTACCGGTAAAAAACTGGAAAAAGTCGAATTCAATGAGCTCAGGGGAATGGAGGGGATCAGAACCGCTACGGTCGACTTTAATGGAACAGCAATACACATCGGGATTGCCCATACCCTGGGCAATGCCAGAAAACTACTGGATGGTATCAGGAAAGGATTATATAACTTCCACGCCATCGAAATCATGGCTTGTCCGGGAGGATGTATAGGTGGAGGCGGGCAACCCCTGCACAGAGGCAACTCCATTGTCCTGAAAGCACGTATGGAAGCCATATACAAGGAGGACCGCAACAAAGTTATCCGAAAATCACATGAGAATCCTGAAATTGCAAGACTTTACGAGGAATTCCTTGGAAAACCGCTCAGTGAGAAATCCCACAAACTGTTGCATACCCATTATTTCAGTCACCCGAAAAAATAACCATTAAGTTCTATTCTTATGATTAAGTTTGAAATAAATGATTGTCACAAACAGACAATAAAAGAAATATGTGAATCTTTCGGGAACAAGAGAAGTGAACTGATCAACATCCTGCATGCTACCCAGGAGCATTTCGGTTATTTGCCCGAACCGGTCCAGCTGGAAATTTCCCTGAACCTGAATATGCCCCTTGCCAAAATATACGGGGTTGTATCTTTCTACTCGTTCTTTACGATGACACCCAAAGGCAAACATCCCATTTCCGTATGCCTGGGAACCGCCTGCTATGTTCGTGGAGCTGAGAAAATTGTAGAGACGCTTGAAAAAGAACTCAAGATCAAGGTGGGACAGGTAACCGAAGACGGTAAATTTTCTCTGGATTGCCTGCGCTGTATTGGTGCCTGCGGACTGGCCCCGGTCATGATGATTGGTGAAAAGGTCCATGGCCGCCTGGAGCCGGAAATGATAAAGGATATCCTGAGTCAGTACGAGTAACCAGGACTGCTAATCTTTCAGGGAGTGTGCCGGTCAGGTGCACTCCCTTTTTGTTTTCCTGAAAAAAAGTATCTTTGCGCGTTAAACATAGAGTATGCCTGAAAATTCATTATTGACCAAACTGGAAGGCGTCCGCCGAAAATTCGAATCGCTTGAACTGCAACTGTCGGACCACACGCTGGTTCAGGACATGAAACGTTATGTTGCCCTGAACAAGGAATATGCCGGGATTGAACCCATCGTCAGGGCAGGCGACAAGTACCGCAATGCCATGCGCAACCTGTCCAGCGCCAAAGAACTTCTGTTAACAGAAAAGGATGAGGAAATGCGCGAATTTGCCAAAGAAGAGATTGACAGGCTGGAAGAAGAAATTCCTGAAATGGAGCAACATATAAAATTCCTGCTCATCCCTGCAGATCCACAGGACAGCAAAGACGCCATAATGGAGATCCGGGCCGGCACAGGAGGGGACGAGGCTTCCATCTTTGCCGGGGACCTGTTCAGAATGTACAGTAAGTTTGCCGAGAAGAAAGGATGGAAACTGGAAATGACAGGAGTATCCGAAGGAACTTCCGGAGGTTATAAAGAGATCATTTTCAAGGTAACCGGAACCGGGGTGTACGGGGTACTCAAGTACGAAAGCGGAGTTCACAGGGTGCAGCGCGTTCCCCAGACAGAAACACAGGGCAGGGTGCATACATCTGCTGCTTCTGTTGCCGTCCTTCCTGAGGCCGATGAATTTGACGTGGAATTAAACGACAAGGACATCCGCAAGGACACATTCTGTTCATCCGGCCCCGGCGGACAGAGCGTTAACACAACCTATTCGGCCATTCGTCTTACCCATATACCAACCGGGATAGTGGTGCAGTGCCAGGATGAAAAATCACAGTTGAAAAACTATGAAAAAGCCCTTTCGGAGTTGCGGACCAGGATCTACAATATGGAATATGAGAAGTATCTGAACGATATTGCTGCCAAGAGAAAGACCATGGTCTCTTCAGGAGACCGCTCCGCCAAGATAAGGACTTACAACTATCCTCAGAGCCGCGTGACAGATCACAGGATTAATTATACCATGCATAACCTGCCTGTCTTCATGGATGGAGAAATCCAGGAAGTGATTGATTTGTTGCATATAGCAGAAAATACAGAACGACTGAAAGATGACCCGTCAAACACTTAATCAAACGATACACCGCAAAGGCAGCTGCCTGTGTGTGGGACTGGACATGACTCCGGTTTCCCTTGAAACCATACATAGGGTTGTAGAGGAAACAGCCCCATATTGCGTTGCTTTCAAAACAAATACAGCTTTTTTCGAAGCAACCGGATGGGAGGGCTGGAAGTGTCTGGAAGATACGGTGTCCTACATACGTACCAGGTTTCCGGACCATTTCCTGATAGCCGATGCCAAAAGAGGTGATATTGGCAACACTGCCAGAGAATACGCACGAACGTTCTTTGACAGAATGGATTTTGATGCTGTGACCGTTTCTCCTTACATGGGTTATGACTCAGTGGCCCCTTTTCTTGAATACCAGGATAAATGGGTCATCCTGCTGACTCTAACCTCCAACCATTCAGCCATAGATTTTCAGTTATCTGAGATCCCGGAGGGGACACCCCTTTTCAGGAAAGTTATTGAGACGGCAAATACCTGGGCAGACCGGGACAGGCTGATGTACGTGGCCGGTGCTACCAGGCCGGAAATGTTGCACCAGGTAAGGCAGGCCGCACCGGACCGTTTTCTGCTTATTCCCGGTGTGGGCACCCAGGGAGGTACCGTGGAAGAGGTGATACGTCATGCTAAAACAACCTCGGGAGATATCCTTATAAATGTTTCCAGGGCGATCGTTCAATCAGAAGATGGTCCCGGGGCTGCAGCTAAAGAGTTTGCCAGATCAATAGCCCGGTTTTTTTCATAATCTGATTTATTGATAAGCAACTTATCGTAAGACCTGTCAATTTTACCGCTATTCCCGTCACGAAGTGTTTGGTACCACTTTTGTATTTCTTGGAGTACTTGTGCCAATATCACATCCACATTGTGTTGTACCCCTGTTTCAAGAGCAATGGATGTGGGATTGGGAGCTCCCTGGAATTGAGTTTGATTTATATTCATCCCAAAGCCGATAATGCTGGAGGTGAGGTTGTTCCCTGAAAGCTGGTGCTCAATGAGAATGCCGCAGATCTTGTTGGAGCCGATATATATGTCGTTTGGCCATTTTATGCGCGGAGACAAGTCAAGGGTGACAAGAAAATCACAAATGGCCAGCGCAGTGCACTTTGAAATGAGGAATTGCCTGTTCGCCGGAAGGAATACAGGTCTGAGCAGCAAGGTGGCCAGCAGGTTCAGGCCTTTGTTGCTTTCCCACCTGCGGGTGTATTGCCCGCGTCCGTTTGTCTGGAAAGAGGCCGTCCAGACAGTCCCTTCCATGGCATGGTCCAGGTGGCGGCGAGCTTCTGAGTTGGTGGAATCGATTTCTTCAAACCGGATGATATGCAATTCAAACATAGTCGCAAAAGTACTAATTTATCCTTACCTTTGTAAGGGTTTGAAAATAACGAATGAAAGATGTAAAAATAATTACCGGGGCTATGCTGGACAAAAAAGCACAAGGCGTATGCAGTATGGATCTGAGGAAGCTGGACACCACCATTTGTGACTATTTTGTCATCTGTCATGCCGATTCCGGGGTACAGGTTGCTGCCATCGCAGATAATGTGGAAGAGCAAATGGTTTTAAAAGCCAGGCGACAGGTGAGGAGAAGCCAGGGAAAAGAGAACCGCTTCTGGGTAATCCTGGACTACAGCGATATTGTAGTTCATATTTTCCAGACCGAGTACAGGCGGTTTTACCGGCTGGAAGACCTCTGGGCCGATGCGGTTACGCAGCATTACAATTAATGTTATTATTATGAACGGAAACTATCCCAACAAGAACAAACCAAATAAATCACCACAATTACAGGTAAAAAGGCGCATCAATCCTTTTCTGTGGGTTTATGTCATATTGATCGGCCTGATTATCTATTTCATGTTTTCCAACCGGTCCGGAGATCCTGTGAAAACAGAATGGATTACGGTAAAAGAACAGATGGGACCCAAGGGTGAAATTGAAAAAATCATATACATAAGCAATCTGCAACGGGCAGAGTTGTATATAAAACCAGATGCTCTTGAACAATATAAGGCAAAATTCGGAGACAAAGTGCCAAAGTTTGCCCCACAGTTTTATTTTATTGTAACAGACAACTTTGATGCGGAAGCGCAATTTGAGTTATTGCGCAATTCATTGCCGGAGGAACAGCGTTTTAAAATTGAGATAGAACAACGCTCCAGTTACTGGGGCAGGATTATAGAATGGCTCCTGTTTCCTGTATTGCTCATCCTGATGTGGGTTTTTATGTTCAGACGTATGTCAAGGGGGCCGGAGGGTGGAGCCGGCGGGGGCGGTATTTTCAATGTAGGGCGCTCGCAGGCGAAACTTTTTGAAAAAGATAAAACCGTTGCTAATGTGACTTTCAAAGACGTGGCCGGATTGGAAGAAGCCAAGGTGGAAGTTATGGAGATAGTGGATTTTCTCAAGAATCCGGGAAAATATACGGACCTGGGAGGCAAGATACCAAAAGGAGCTTTGCTGGTGGGACCTCCGGGAACAGGAAAAACACTGTTGGCAAAGGCAGTGGCCGGAGAGGCGAACGTTCCTTTCTTTTCCATCTCGGGTTCGGATTTTGTGGAAATGTTCGTGGGCGTTGGGGCTTCAAGGGTCAGGGATCTTTTCAGGCAAGCCAAAGAGAAGGCTCCCTGTATCGTGTTTATTGATGAAATCGACGCCGTAGGAAGGGCAAGAAGCAAGAATACCGGCTTTACTTCTAACGATGAAAGAGAAAACACATTGAACCAACTCCTTACAGAAATGGACGGTTTTGGATCCAACAGCGGTGTGATTATCCTGGCTGCAACCAACCGCGCAGATGTTCTTGACAAGGCCCTGATGCGCGCAGGACGATTTGACCGTCAGATACATGTAGATCTGCCGGAGTTAAAGGAACGTCTCGAGATATTCAAGGTCCATTCACGTGGTTTAAAACTGGAAGAAGGATTCGACCTGGCCTTCCTGTCCAAGCAGACACCCGGTTTTTCCGGTGCAGATATTGCCAATGTCTGCAACGAAGCAGCCTTGATTGCTGCCCGGAAAAATAAGAACGCCATACAAAAACAGGATTTTCTTGATGCCATAGACCGCATTGTGGGAGGGCTGGAAAGGAAGAGCAAGATCATCAGTCCTCAGGAAAAACGCACCATAGCTTTCCATGAAAGCGGGCATGCGACTGTATCCTGGATGCTCAGGCACGCCAATCCGCTACTTAAAGTGACCATAATTCCCCGTGGCCGAGCGCTGGGGGCCGCCTGGTATCTGCCCGAGGAACGGCAAATAACCACTGTAGAACAAATGATGGATGAAATGGCATCTGCCCTGGGAGGCCGTGCCGCAGAGGAACTGATGATCGGTCAGATTTCCACGGGAGCAATGAACGACCTGGAAAAAGTAACCCGCCAGGCTTATGCCATGGTGGCATATTTTGGGATGAGTGATAAGATAGGGAATGTCTCTTTTTATGATTCTACAGAGAACGCCGGTTTCAACCTTGGGAAACCGTATAGCGAAACCACAGCCCAGCTCATAGACAGGGAAGTCAGGCGAATCATAGACCAGGCATATGACACGGCCCGTAATGTACTGAAAGAGTATAAGGAAGGATTTCTTAAGCTGGCCAACCAGCTTTTGGAAAAAGAAGTGATTTTTTCCGATGATCTGGAAGCAATATTCGGGAAACGACAATCGGCAGAAACACTGCACATAGAAGTAACTAATCCGGAAGAAACAATTGAGCACGCTGGTTAAAAGGACCTTAAGCGGCCTGGTTTTCCTGGTCCTGATGATCGCAGGACTGTTGCTGCACCCCTTTGGATATGCTGCCCTTATGACAGCCTGTGTGGGCATCATGGTCATCGAGTTTTACAGAATGTCCCTGGGGTCCTGGAACAGGACCGGACAGGTTTTCGGCTTTCTCTCCTCTGTCCTGCTTTTGCTTACTACTTACGTTATGGCCCGTTACGGGGCATGGACGGCTAGATACTTTCTTTTGACACTGCCGCTTCCTGTTACCGCAGCGTGGATTTCTGTTTTGTTCAACAAATCGGAAGATTCATTCCGTTTCGCGGCCTTCCTCTTCCTGCCCCTGGTGTATATCGCCGTTCCCTTTTCCATGTTCAACTTTCTGGTATTCAATTCTTTGGGAATGTTCCAAGGAATGTACCTCCTGGTTCTGTTCATCCTGCTTTGGGTATCTGACGTTGGCGGGTATATTATTGGAATGAGTTTTGGACAAAAAAACGGCCATAAAATGTGTCCCTCGATTTCTCCTAAAAAATCTTGGGAAGGATTTGCCGGGAGCCTTGTTTTTTCCATATCGGCCGCGCTTGTTTTGTTCAAACTCGAAATGCTGCCCTTTCACTGGTTTCATTGCGTTGTTTTAGCCCTGATCATTAGCGTTTTTGGTGTTATAGGAGATCTAACCGAGTCGGCTATGAAAAGGCATTTCGGGATTAAAGATACAGGAAAAATTATGCCGGGTCACGGAGGGTTGCTGGACCGTTTTGACGGAGCCCTGATAGCGATGCCTGTCGCTATAGTTTATGTGTTGTTTATCTTATTAAGAGGTTGATATCTGATGCGAATCCATAAAGAAGGCAGAAGCACTATCATTATAGTATTGATGGCCATAGTTGTTTTTCTTGCTGTAATCATTTCCTTTTCGCTCTACAATATATGGATACTCTCGCTGTTTATCCTGCTATCGATGTTGGTCCTGGCGCAGACGCTGATGTTTTTCCGCATACCAAACCGTGATATCCAGTTCCGGGATGACGGCATTGTTGCCCCGGCCGATGGCAGGATTGTCATGATCCAGGAGGTAGAGGTGAATGAGTATCTCCAGGAAAAAAGGTTGCAGGTGTCCATTTTCATGAACCTTTTTAACGTGCACGTGAACTGGTATCCGTGTGGAGGAGATATCATATATTATAAGTACCATCCCGGGGACAAAATGGTAGCCTGGCATCCCAAATCTTCGGACAAAAACGAACATACAACGCTGTTTCTCAATCAGGGAAAACATCACATAGGAGTCCGGCAGATAGCCGGGCTGATAGCCAGGCGTGTCGTCTGCAAAGCAAGAACAGGTAAACAGGTGTTGCAGGGCAGCGAAATGGGGATCATCAAATTTGGCTCACGGGTAGACGTCCTATTGCCATTGGATGCCGAGGTTATGGTCAGAAAGGGACAAAGGGTATGGGGATGCGAAACGTTGCTTGCTGTTCTCAGGTAATAGCATTGATTGCAGCTAACGGATCTTTTGAATTGAACACATAATTGCCGGCAACCAGGATATCGGCCCCAATCTGGTATAGCAACCGTGCATTTGTATCGTTAATTCCCCCGTCCACCTGAATAACAAAACATAACCCTTTTTCTTGCCTGATCCTGTGAAGCCGGCTAATTTTTTCAAGGGACTCCTCAATGAAAACCTGACCTCCAAAACCCGGGTTGACAGACATGACCAGCACCAGGTCTGCATAGTGAACTGCCTGTTCCAAAACAGAAACCGGTGTGGCCGGATTCAGTGCTACACCTGCTTTCATGCCCAAACGTCGGATTTCCTGGAGGTCCCTGTTCAGGTGGGGGCACGTTTCATAGTGCACAGTCAACCATTCAACTCCAAGGTTCCTGTAACGCTGATAATAGCGGGAAGGTTCAACTGTCATCAGGTGGGCATCCATTGGCTTTTTTGCATAACGTGCGATAGCCTGGATAATAGGAAAACCATAGGATATGTTAGGGACAAAAACACCGTCCATCACATCCAGGTGGAAACTCCACGCACTACTGCTGTTGATCATATGGCAGGACTTGGCCAGGTGACCAAAATCAGATGCCAGCATGGAAACCGCGACTTTTCCCATATCAGACCATTTTAAGGATTTGGAGCAGTAAATCCCAGAACTTTCGTGTACTATCTATGTCAAGCCTTTCTGCAGGAGAATGGACCCCTTTTAATGTCGGACCGAAGGAAATCATATCCAGGTATGGAAAGGCATCCAGAAAAATTCCACATTCCAGCCCGGCATGGATCGCTTTGACTTTCACTTGCGTGTTGAACAATGTTTTATACGCCTGCACGCACACCCGCAGGATGGGGGAATCGGGATTGGGTGCCCAGCCGGGGTATTCTCCCTGGTGCGTCACTTGCGCACCGGCAAGCAGGAAGAAGCTTTCGATCCTGGAGGCTGCATTTCTGCGTGCCGAGTTTATTGCACTCCGCTGACTGCTTCCAATACGGATCACATGGCTTTCAGGTTCAATTTTTACAGAAGCCAGGTTGGTTGATGTTTCCACCAGTCCAGGTATTTCTTTACTCATGGCCAACACTCCGTGAGGACAGGAATACAATGCAGATATGAGCCTGTGAGCTGTTTTTTTATCAATTACCGTTTTCGGGAGCGGGCAGGGTACAATCTTGCTTTTGAGTTCCGGATCGGTATGTTTGTATTCTTTTTCCCATTCCCGGGACAGATCCAGGAATAATTTCCTGAATGCGGCTTCATTTTTTTTTCTTACCAAACATACGGCATCGGCCTCCCTGGCAATTGCATTCCGTTTATTACCTCCCGACAGGGAGCTGATGTCAATATTCAGATCTTGCTGCGCTTTCCATAGAAAACGCGCCATAACCTGAACTGCATTGCACAGGTCCTTGTGGATCTCGTCGCCGCTGTGACCACCGGTTCCCCCGGTAATGCTCACATCAAAGGCAGTAAAGCCACGTAAAGGAACGATCCTGGTACGGTATGTAAAATGGGCCGTTGTATCTATACCCCCGGCGCAGCCAATAAAGACTTCTCCCTCATCTTCCGAGTCCAGGTTCAGGAGGATGGTTCCCTTAATAAAACCGGGTGACACAGCGCGTGCCCCATCAAGGCCGGTTTCTTCTGAAACAGTGAAAAGACATTCCAGCGGTCCGTGCTCCAGGGAATCATCATCCAGTACAGCAAGGGAGGCAGCGATCCCAATACCGTCATCAGCCCCGAGGGTGGTGCCCCTGGCCTTGAGCCAGCCATCCTCAATGTAACACTGTATGGCATCTTTGGAAAAATCAAAAACGGTATCGGCGTTTTTTTCGCAAACCATATCGGTATGGCTTTGCAAAATCACGCAGGGGCTGTTTTCTTTACCGGCCGAGGCAGCCTTCCGGATAACAACGTTGCCTGCCTTATCTGTCTGGCATTCCAGTTTACGTTCTTTGGCAAATTGTTCCAGATAGCGGGTCATACCCGATTCGTTGCCGCTTTCGCGGGGAATCCTGCATATCTCAAAAAAAAAGTTATAAAGGGAGGAAGGTTCCGGGGTGTTCATTATGATGCTGTTTAACCGTTCTTGAGACGTTTCTCAATATCGGTCACGTATTGGCGGAACATACGGTCTGTATCCATCAGGTTGCACACAGTATTGCATGAGTGCAGTACGGTAGCGTGGTCCTTTCCGCCAATCATGGATCCAATGGAAGACAGTGAATTCTTCGTCATATTCCGGCTCAGGTACATAGCTATTTGCCGCGCCTGGCATATTTCCCGTTTTCTTGTCTTTGACAGGAGAACATCCTGGGTTATGCCAAAATAACTGCATACCGTCTTCTGAATATCCTGCACAGAGACTTCCCTGGGTGTGGTATTGACCAGGCTGTCAATGATGCCCTGGGCAAGCTTGAGGGTTACGGGTTGCTTGTTGAAGGTTGACTGGGCAAGCAATGACCAGAATGTGCCTTCAATTTCACGAATATTTGTTGTTAACTGACTGGCAATAAACTCAAGAACTTCCCTGGGAACTTCCACGCCCTCGTTGTAACATTTCTTTTCCAGGATGGCCAGTCGTGTAGCATAGTCGGGACTTTGCAATTCGGCCGAAAGTCCCCATTTGAATCTTGACAACAACCTGTCGTCCAAATCTTTAAGATCTACCGGTGCTTTATCGCTTGTCAGGATCAGTTGCTTTCCGGATTGGTGCAAATGGTTGAAAATGTTGAAATATGCATTCTGCGTCCCCGGTTTTCCGGCGAAATCCTGTACATCATCAATGATCAGCACATCAATCATTTGATAAAAGTGCATGAAATCGGTGAGCTTGTTCTTAACATTGGCTGCATCCATGAACTGGATCTGGAACAGGTTAGCCGAGACGTACAAGACGATCTTTTCGGGCATCAGTTTCTTTATTTCAATCCCGATGGCTTGTCCCAGGTGGGTCTTTCCCAGGCCGGAACCTCCGTAAACAAACAAAGGATTGAAAGGCCCTCCCGGTTTTTCGGCAATACTAAGGCCGGCAGTACGTGCCAGACGATTGCAAGGTCCTTCCACGAAATTATCAAACGAATAAGCAGCATTCAGCTGAGGATCAATCTTTAATTGACGTATACCGGGGATAACGTAAGGACTGGCTACTTCATCCCGGTTTATCCTTGAAAAGGGTATGGTTTTGTTCTGGAATTGTGCCTGACCCTGCTGCGGAAGGGGCATCCCCTTGCTATGAGAGTCCACCTTGACACAGTATTCAAGTTTTGCCGTGCTCCCCAGTTCTTTTCTGATAGAATGACCCAGCAGGTCAATGAAGTGTTCTTCTATATACTCCCTGAAAAAATGAGAGGGGACCTCTATGGTCAGGACATTGCTCTTAAGTTTCAATGGTACTATAGGTTCAAACCAAGTGCTGAAACTAGAAGGTTGAATATTATCCTTAATGATATTCAGACAATTATTCCATACAATTTTGTGAGGGGACGGAACCATATTTTGATCAGGGGGTTTTGGTATACAAAAATGGTTGAAAAAAATGGTAAAAAAAAATGAAAAACACTTGGATTTTAAAAAAAAACAATAATGTTCTAAGAATCAACAAGAAAAAATCACAATCATTTAAGAGTCAGATTATCAAGTGTCTAGACAAAGTCAGTTTTCACTTTCTATTGACACATCACGATTTCGGACAAAAGTAAAATGTTTAGAATACTGTTATTCTAAGGTATTTTTTAGGATTTTCACTAATCAGACGTATCAGTGAATCTGCCCTGGAGATAACCTCGGTTACAGAATTATACAATCCGGGATCGGAGCCCAGCAGAGACAACGTGCCCTCCGGATCGCTCAGGTTGTCGAGCAACAGACGAAGGCCTTCCACAGTACCTGCAAGATCGGCATCCTTTAATCCCGCAGATATACCCTCAAAGTTATCCAGTGTGGCTCCAAGATCACCCATCGCCCTGTTCAGGCCAGTGGCCAGTGTGTCAACACCCAGGAATATCCTGTCTATGCCGGCTGCATTCTGAACCAGGGTTTCTGCCAGGGTGTTGATATGCCCCAGTGATGAGTTCAGGCGGGCAAGGCTTTGCCTGATATTATCCCTGTTCCCGCTATCCAGTATATCGTTCAGCTGCAGGACGGTTTGGTTCAGATTGGCTGTCAGAAGCGATATGTCGTCTTTGAGTGATACGATCTCTGTTGTTAGCATGCTTATAAGATCACGTTCAACAGATACTCCCAATGTATCGCCCGGCTTCTGCCAGCCTGGGGAATCACCCAGGAGAAGCTGTACTGCTTTACCTCCCAAAATATCTGCACTGTAGATCTGGGCTACGGTCCCCTTGGGTAAACGGAAATCCTTTTTCAACCTGATTGTCACAACCATATGCTGTTGTTCCTGGTCAAAGTCAATCCTGTCTATCGTTCCGGCCGCCAATCCCAGGACAGAAACAGGACTGGTAGGGGCCAGACCGTCGACATCAGGATATATGGCATAGTACGTGCTGGTCCCACGGAACAGGTCGTTGCCTTTAAGAAACTGTATGACAAAATACAAGGCTACAATAACTATCAGGGAAAAAAATCCGATCTTCAACTCACGGGAGAACTTGCTGGCTTTCATTATGATTTAGTTAACAGGGACCAATTGACCGTCTTTCACGGCAATGACAAAGGCATCCGGAAAATGACCGGATCGCAGTCTGTTGCAATGCTCCTGGGCTTCCTCAAGGCTGTTGAAATCACCCAGAGTATATTTATACTTGTAAATTTGCCCCGGGCACAGGATATATTGTATTTGAGGATAGGAGCTGAAGACACGTTCTGAGGCAGGGAGCTTTTCCATAGAGGCCATAACCTGGACCCGGTAACGTTTTTCAGCCCCTGCTTCCCCAATGTTATTATTCAAGTTGTTTTTCCCGTTTTCGGCGTAGGCCTCCATATATTTTTCAAATCCGAAAAAAAGCTGCAAGGCAAGGTTCCTGCGTCCTTCTTCTGAGTTAAAGACCTTCCTGTCTGTGCTGCTGTTTATGAAACCCAGCTCCACCAGTACAGCTGGCATGGAACAGTAGGCCAGAACCACAAAACCCCCCTCTTTCATGCCCCTGTCTTTTTCAACCCCCCTCAAGGGACCCTGCCTGAGGGATTGCTGAATGCATGTGCCCAGGATCCTGGATTGCCTCATGATGGCATCTTTCTGAAAGTTGAAGACAATCATCGATTGAGGGTTGTTGGGATCAAATCCCTCATACTTGGTTTTATAATCCTCTTCAAACCTGATCACTTCATTTTCTTTCAACACCACATCATAGCTGTCATCGTTTCTTCGACTCCTGTCCCCGCCAAACACCCAGGTTTCCGGACCCAGTGCCACCGATGTATTTCTCCTGGTAGAATTCACATGGATCGAGATGAAAAGATCCGCATGCTGTTCCGTTGCCAAAGTCCCCCTTTTATCCAGGTCTACGGCAACATCCTTATTACGGGTGTAAATGACCTCAATGTCGGGATAATTCTTATTAATGGCCTGACCCAGGTGTTTTGCAACCGACAGGTTGATGTCTTTTTCCCGGAGTTTCCTGTCCGGGCTCAAAGCCCCCGGATCATGACCTCCGTGACCAGGATCTATCACTACTTTACGGATAACAGGCCCTGAAACGCTCTGAGCCATGATGGCATACGAATTGCAAACAGTGAAAACGGCAACCAGCACAGGAATCAGTTTTTTCATATATATTTGCAACTTATGTCTGCTGCAGACAAAGATAATAAAAGTATTTTGCATACGGTATGTTGTCTGGTGTTCCTTTTCATGGGAACATCCATCCTGTACGGGCAGCAGAAACGGATTCCCGAAAACGCTATTGCTCCGGTAAGTGATTTATACAAAAAAAGCCTCTATGCCCCGGTAACCTCAAGACCGGCACATACACCCCTGGCGCTAATGTGGAAGGCTTTTAGCCGGTACACCGGACTGGAGCAGGCTGCAGTCGGTTTTTCTGTTGCAGATCTGGACAGTCTTGCCCGCCTGGACAGTATCCGTGCACACACCCAACTTGAAGCTCCTGCTTTTTCTACTGCACGGGACTCGGTAGTCGAAGATTTCCGGGACGGGAAAACCATGCTGTATTATTATGGAGATGTCAAGGTTACATATGACAACATGGAGATAACGGCCCAATACATGGAATACAATGCGGATACCAGGACTGTTTTTGCCACAGGGGTGATTGACTCAACCGGTGTCATGCAGGGAAAACCCGTGATGAAGGAGGGAAACAACAACTACGAGATGGAATCTGTATATTACAATTTTACTTCTCGCAAGGCCCGAATCAACAACATGGTTACCCAGGACGAACAGGGATTCCTTCATGGTACGAGCCTGAAAAAGATGCCCGACAACTCCATCAACATAAAAGGAGGAAAATATACGACCTGCGATGCGGAGGACCCCCATTTTTACCTGCATATGACCAATGCAAAAATTACGGCTGATGAAGAGGGGAATGTGGGCCAGACCATTTTCGGACCTTCCTATGTAGTAATTGAAGATGTGCCTACTCCCATTGTCGTGCCTTTCGGTTTTGTTCCCAAACGCCCGGAACGCTCCGGGGGATTGCTAATCCCTTCATACGGGGAAGAGGTCGCGCGTGGTTTTTTCCTAAGGGACCTGGGCTATTATTTTGTGTTTGGAGATTACCTTGATTTTTCCGTCACAGGGGATATATATTCTATGGGATCCTGGGCAGTTAAGGGAACGGCCAGGTATAAGAACCGGTATAAATATAATGGTAGTCTGAATGTTAATTATTCTAAGAACGTGACGGGCGAGAGAGGATCTGCAGATTACCAGGAATCGGGTGATTTTTCCATCCGGTGGAGCCATACACAGGATCCAAAGAAACGCCCCGGAACGTCTTTCAGTGCCTCGGTGAATTTTTCCAGTCCCACCAACAATCGATTCAACAGCCAGTCCATTGATGAAGCGTTGCAATCCCAGACATCTTCAAGCATATCGTATGCAAAAACGTTTGCAGGAACCCCTTTCAACCTTTCCATCAATTTATTGCATAGTCAGAACAACCGGGACTCATCCTACGCGTTGACTTTGCCTAACCTGACCCTTACCATGAGCCGGATCAATCCTTTTAAGCGGAAGGAACGGGTTGGGAAAAAACGCTTTTACGAGGATATCAGCCTGAGCTATAACACAGCTTTTCAAAATAAGTTGAATTTCAAATCTTCCCAATTCGGAAAGCCGGATTTCTGGGATGACTACAAGACAGGGATGCAACATAATTTCGCCATAGGACTTCCAAGTTTCACACTGCTTAAATACTTGAATTTCTCGCCTACGGTTAGTTATGGCATGAACTGGCATTTTATGAGCGAAACCAAATCATTTGATGCTGCGCAACAGAAGGTCGTTTCTGAAATGTCCAAACCCTTCAGTGAGTTTGGAATAACACAGTCGTATTCCGGAGGGATTTCTATGTCCACAAGGATATATGGGATGTTCAATTTCAAGCCTACAGGGAAACTCCGGGCAATCCGCCATATGATGACCCCCTCTGTCAGTTTCAGTTACCGCCCGGAACTGGGGACAAAAAGCAACGGTTTTGTAACCTTGGATTATACTGACAGCCTGGGCAGGGAATATTCTCTGGAATACAACAAATACACCAAATCTGTATATGGTCCTCCCTCTAAAGGCCGTACTGCGGCCATAAGCTTCTCACTGGGCAACAACCTGGAAGCAAAAGTGTTCAACAAGAAAGACACGACCGAAAACGGAGGTCTGAAGAAAGTAAAACTGATTGATAATCTTTCATTGAGCGGTTCTTACAATTTCCTGGCCGATTCAATGCGGCTGTCCAACATCAACGTAACATTATCTACTTCAATTTTTGAAAAACTCGGGATCAATGCCAATGCCATGTTTGATCCCTATGCAGTCAACGAACGCGGGGAGCGGGTCAATATCCTGAATGTTGCTAAAACGGGAAGCCCGGCACGGCTCACCAATGCCAGCTTTTCCACTTCCTACTCGTTTAACGGCGGTGGCGAAAAAACCAGGAACAATGCTTATCAGCTTATCTATGAAGATCCCCTTACAGGGGAATACATACCGGGAGGATGGGTTTACTATATGGACCCGGAGATCCCCTGGTCAGTCAATCTGAATTACAGCTTTTCCTATAATAGAACGTATACCTACGCTAACGAGAAATTAAACGTAAACCACAATTTCAACCAGACCCTTGGATTTTCCGCACAGGTTAAACTGACCAAAGATTTTAGCATCAACATAAGAAGCGGACTGGATATGATGAAATTCAAACTGACAACCACACAGCTCAGCGCCACTTATGACCTGCACTGCTTTCAGATATCCTTTTCCTGGGTGCCTAACGGCCAGTGGGAGAGCTGGAGCTTTCGGATAGCAGCCAAAGCTTCTGCCCTAGCCGATCTGTTGCAATACAAGAAGAATTCCAGTTTCTGGGATAATTAAAAAATTTTTCTATCTTTGTGCCATCTTAGCTTCATTCCGCAGCTTTAACCCAATTTATAACATTTTTTCTTTAATGTACGACATCATCGAGCTTAGCAGCAAGTCTATGGAGGAACTCCATAGAATAGCAAACACATTGGATATCAAAAAGGTTGAATCCTATGCAAAAAATGAACTGATATACCAGATCCTTGACGTTCAGGCCGAATCAGGGGCTACTTCCACTGCTTCTTCTGCCAATAAAACCAATATAAAAACCAAAACTTCCCATCGGACAAGGAAACCAAAAGCAACAACGCAGACAGGTGAGATATTCCCGGCTCCTCAGCAGGGCAAAGATAATAGGCCACCCCAGCCGCAAACAGGAAAAGCAGAAACCAAACCCATCAAGCCGGAAAGCGGACAGGGCCAGGTGCATGTACAATTGCAAGGACAAGCACAAGGACAAAAATCAGAGCACAAACATGCCCCCGGACAGGTTCACAAGCCGGAACACAAGCCGGAACACAAGCCAGAGAACAAACAGGTCCCGGCACAAATCAAAATGGAACCCGCAAGTGAACCAGTCAATGAACCCCCAAAAGAACCTGTATTGATACCGGCGGAAGAAGGCGGCCCGGTTAAGGAACTTAAGGGAGAAGATATTAAATCGGATCCCGGTAATACAGCAATAACAGAGGAACAGCCGGCTACAAAAGCAAAAAAAGGCAGGCCGAGGAAAACAAGGGAATCAGCAAATGCGCAGCAACCTGTACCTGCACATACCTCCCCGGCGCATCCTGCTCCGGCTCACAGACATCAAAACCAGGAACAGATTCAAGAACTTGCACCCAAAATCACTGCTGAAAAAAAACCTGAATACGAAGGAGTGGTCAGGGCGATTGGAGTATTGGAGATGATGCCTGACGGTTATGGTTTCCTGCGTTCCTCCGATTACAACTACCTGAATTCCCCCGATGATATTTACCTGTCCCAACAACAAATCAAAATGTACGGTTTGAAAACCGGAGACATGGTCAGCGGCGAGATACGGCCGCCCAGGGAAAGTGAAAAATTCTTTCCACTGGTAAAAATTCACGAGATCAACGGACGGGAACCGGAATTCATACGCGACAGGGTACCCTTTGATTTTCTTACACCCCTTTTCCCAGATTCAAAATTCGATATTACTTCCAAAGGTCACAACACATTGTCTAACCGCATTGTAGACTTGTTCACCCCTATAGGAAAAGGTCAGCGCGGCCTGATAGTGGCACAGCCCAAGACAGGAAAAACCGTTCTGCTTCAAGCCATAGCCAATGCCATTGCCGATAACCACCCGGAAGTTTATATGATTGTACTGCTGATTGACGAAAGGCCTGAAGAGGTGACTGATATGGCTCGTAATGTTAAAGCCGAGGTGATTGCTTCTACGTTCGACGAATCTGCAGAACGTCATGTCAAGGTGGCAGGGATTGTCCTGGAAAAAGCCAAACGACTGGTGGAATGCGGTCACGATGTGGTGATATTGCTCGACAGCATAACCCGCCTGGCACGTGCTTACAACACGGTCCAGCCTGCAAGCGGCAAGGTGTTGAGTGGTGGTGTGGATGCCAACGCCCTACAGAAACCCAAACGCTTCTTTGGTGCAGCGCGTAATATTGAAAATGGCGGATCACTTACCATTCTGGCCACCGCCCTGATTGATACCGGATCAAAAATGGACGAAGTCATTTTTGAAGAGTTCAAGGGTACGGGTAACCTGGAATTACAGCTTGACCGTAAACTTTCCAACAAGAGAATATTCCCGGCCGTGGATGTGACCCTCAGCTCAACCCGTCGTGATGACCTGCTCATGGAGAAAGAAAAACTGAACCGTATATGGATCCTGCGCAATTACCTGGCAGATATGAACTCGGTAGAAGCTATGGAGTTCATGAAGGACAGGCTGTTGCGGACACAGGACAATGAGGAGTTCCTTGCTACAATGAGTAAATAAGGCGAGTGGCGGCCGCCGCTGCCACTGCAAGAATTATCTTAAGGGCTTTTGATACAAAAAAGCCCTTTTTTGTTTCTGCCAACAGTGGAAGACCCGCGTGACCTTCCTGTACTATGCTGTTAGCCAATAGTATGCTCAATGGAATGCTCCCGGAAGCATAAAGGGTGATAAAAATTATGTGTGGTCCCGAAGCCGGGATCATACCTATCAGGATGGCTACCGGCAATACGATCCAGAACTGTTCCCGGATCCAGTCATTCAAGTCTATGTTGTTCATCAGAAAATGAATAACCAAAAGGGTTCCGAAAGTCCAAAAAAATATTTTCAGAAAATGGTGTTTTACAATGTGGTCCCAGATGTGTTCTTCAACAAAATGATCTGTGGCAAACATCGTGAAGACAAGTGTCAGCAGGGACAGACCCGCAAACACCAGGTTGAGCCACCTTTCGGAGAAGATAAGGTCCTGGTCCTGCCCGTGTGAATGATGTTCATGTTCCAGGAAGCCAAAAACAACGCTGGCAGCAAACAGTGCAAGTCCAAGGAACAATACCAGCCGCCTCCATCGCAGGGGCTTGAAATTATGACTCAAGCTTCCCCATATCTGGAATTCTTCCTGCTTGCCCTGCTCTTCCTTATGAACTGCGAAGTGTTCAGGACTGAATGGTCCCGAAATCCTTCGAATAAAACGGTCGGTAAGAAAACCTGATATCAAAGCCAGGACAAACAGTATGGCAAAAAGTAACAGTGATGTTTCAGGAATCATGGCCAGCATAAGAAATGCTTCATCTCCCACAGTGGCTATCATCATGGCAATCAAGGCACCAAACGATACCAGGTTATGGGCATACAGGCTGACTACCACAAATCCGCCACTGCAACCCGGAATGATTCCCAACAGTGCAGAAATCAGGATTTGAAGCGCGGGCCTGTTCTGCAGCCTCCTAAGCGCTGTTCCTTTGCTGGTGACGTTGATGTATTCAATCAGGATCATCATTACCATTACAAGGCCTGTAATGAAAACACTTTGTTTAATTACTTCCGTCAGCCACATACGATTTTAGAGATATTTCAGAAGTTCGGCAGCGGCACTGAAGGAGTCTGTTTCACCCTCCCTGACTTTGCTTTCCATTTCAAGAAATTTTCCTTTTACCCGGGGATTGGAGTAAAAGCGAGATAGCAGGGTGTCGTCAATGCTTTCACGCATCCAGTATACCGCCTGTTCTGCTCTCTTTTTTTGAAAATAGCCGTTATTTTTGGTCAGGTCCATATATTGTTCCACAGCCTCCAGAATCGTTCTGAGCCCTGTCCCTTCAATGGCAGAAGCGGTTAGAACCAAGGGCTTCCATCCTGAAGGAGAAGGGGGGAACAGTTCCAGGGCACCCTGGTAAAGTGTTCTGGCCTGTCGTGCTTTATCCATATTGTTTCCATCGGCCTTGTTAATGACCAGTAAATCAGACATTTCCATTATACCCCTTTTGATTCCCTGCAATCCGTCTCCTGCCCCGGCGAGCATGAGCAACAGGAAAAAATCGGTCATGGAATGAACAGCCGTTTCTGATTGCCCGACTCCTACAGTTTCAATGAAAATGGTGTCAAAACCTGCCGCTTCACACAAAATTATGGTTTCTCTTGTTTTGCGCGCCACCCCTCCCAGCGTTCCCCCGCTTGGAGATGGCCTGATGAAAGCCCAGGGATTGTTGGCCAGTGTTTCCATGCGGGTCTTGTCCCCCAGGATGCTTCCTTTTGTCCTCTCACTGCTTGGGTCTATCGCCAGCACGGCCAGTTTATGTCCCGCCGAGGTGAGATGTCTTCCAAATGCTTCAATGAAAGTGCTTTTGCCCACCCCGGGAACACCGGTAATGCCAACCCTGACCGAGTTTCCCGATAAAGGCAGGCAGGCTGAGACCAACTCCCGCGCTTTCTTTCTGTCTTCCTCCAGGGTGCTTTCAATCAAGGTGATGGATTGGGCCAGAAGAGACACGTCCCCTTTCCTTATGCCTTCCAGGTAAACAGGTACGGCCAGGCTTTTACCCGGCTTTTTTTTAATGATCTCCCGGGCCCTGGGGTTGATTTCGGGCGGCTGTGGCACACCCTGGTTTACTTTAAGGGCTGAATCCATGCCTTTCAGGGTTTAATTTTTCCGTAGACCAGCAGGTTCACGGTGGGTCTTGACGGCGCATTTGTGGTCAGGCTTATTGTGTATATAATTTCTCCGGTTATTCCCGTTTCCTTTCCAGGGATAACTATCTGTATGGGAACGGTAGATCCGGGGGCAACATGCCGGTCCATTTCTACCTTTATTCCGGCATGGCTCAGATCAATTTTATAAATTTCAAGGGGTGACCTTCCTTTGTTTGACAGTAAAAATTTGGTCTTAATCTCGGAACCAACCGGTGTCGGCGGAAATTCAACGGCACTTCGATCCATTTGCGGTATGGGGGCCATTTCCTTATCTTCCCGGGTCATACCGGAGGTATTCATTTTGATGGATCCTTTAACAGTCAGTACATTCGAGGGATCCCTGCGGTCATTGAGAACTACCTGGCAGGTATAGAGTACATTGCCCCATTCTTCTTTATTTCGTGTGTCTATGGAATATACAATCACACCGTTTTCTCCGGGACTAAGCCTGGATGGCCTGGCATTAACCAACAGGTTCTTGTCCTGACTTTCGAATTTCAGGATAACGGGAAGTTTTCCGGTATTGATTACCTGGACCGAATCTGTTCTGACGGCTCCCTGGCGGATCTGCCCCAGCTCCAGTTCTCTTTTCCGCAGCCTCAGGGAACCCATCACAACGGGATGAGTGTCTTCAAGGGTGAATTTTTTCTGGTGTACCACCCCCCTTATCCGCAATACGTAAGGTTCAGGAACTCCAGAAATGTAAACCGACATCATTTTGTCAAAGGGGTAGGGACCCTGGTCATTGGAATAGGTAACGGTAATGGTCCCTTTGCTTCCGGACTGTATGGGTTCCTTTGTCCATTGTGGAACCGTGCAACCGCAGGAAGAAATGACTGTCTGGATGACAATGGCTTTATCCGAGTTGTTGGTTAGGGCGAATGTATGCGTTTTTGGCCCGTCATTGATCCCGAAATCACCAAAATCATGAACGGTTTTATCAAAAGTTACGGGGCCTTCTTCCTGTGCCAGGGGGAATCCCTGGAATAAGCATGAAGCAAGTAAGAAAATGAGCAGTTTCATCTTATGAGATTGTCAGTTTACAAAGGTAGTAAGAATTTAATTCATATATTTGCAGCAATTATTTACTAATAACAGTCAACTTATCATGGCACACAAAATTACCGAAAACTGCACTGCATGTGGCACTTGTATCGATGAATGTCCCGTAGAAGCCATTTCTCCCGGTGACATTTATGTTATAAATCCAGACGAATGCATTGATTGCGGTTCTTGCGCTGCAGTTTGCCCGGTCGGCGCTATAGAAGCCGAATAACTTAAGGTCTTTACATGATCTTAAAAGGGGGTGACTAAAAAGGTCACCTTCTTTTTTTATCCAAGGCTGCAACCCTTTCCTGAAAACGGTCGCTGTCACCACAAGGCCGGGAAGCTTTTTCTTTAAGCCGAGGCTTCCCTTACCTTGTGGTGACACCGACCTTGCTGATTATTAGCATTGCTGTTCAAACAATCGCCCGGTGGTCTTCAAGGCTGATCTTCAGTGCGGTGCGCCAAAAGCTTTTGGCGCTTATTTAAGGCGCTGCTCCGCAGCACCTATCATTGTTCCCGGTTGATTTGTGGAAGGTGGTAAGTGATGGTTTTGTTGCAAAAACCCATAATCCGCTATTATTATGTGTGTTATCGGCGTGTATGCTATTTTGACAACTTACCACCTTCCTGGATTTCAGCGATTTTTAGGGAAGGTTGTAAGTAGCGATTATATCATAATATTCAGTAATGCGCTATAATAATACGCGTTACGAGTGTTCCCGTTTTTTCGTCTACTTACCACCTCCCGGTCAATCCCAACTTCAAAAAGTATTAAGACCTGGCTAGTAAACTAAATTCAGGGATAAGTCTTGTTCAGTACATTAAATTCAGGAATAAGACCTTCAGCCAGTCAACTGAAACCAGGAATTTGCGAATTTGCCAGGAAAGGAGGTTCCACCTCCTTCTTGTCTGGCGGGCGTTGCTGCCACGAGCAAAG